>JADMIO011430517.1_pt1 | contig 85980 bp, 89 predicted proteins | sample 8958161 | NCBI WGS metagenome assembly JADMIO01 (sample SAMN16585339, study PRJNA669376) | soil metagenome | isolation source: Crop rotation soil | place: USA: Cullars Rotation, Alabama | collected 2011 | reverse complement strand
GGCCGCGACTTCAAGTCACGTGAATTCCAAGCTTCGGATCCCACTGTGCTGGAAAGGTTGCGTTTACGGTTATACAGTGTAGATACTGCAACAGGTTTGCCTTTTGAAGATTTGTTGCTCACAGATAATATTGTTTATCCGGAACAATTAAGGCATATAAATAAGTTTTCAGTTAAAGCTAAAAACATACGCATGCCCGATGAAGGGGTATTTGTATCAATGGAATGGTTGCCCGGGAATGATATTATTCCAGATGAAAAGCAGCCCTATGTTTTGGGGAATTTATATGCTGATAAAGGTTATATGTATTTAAATTTTAAAGATCGGTATTGGACGGCTGACCCTGAATTAGCGTTTAGTGGCGAAGGTTATAGAGTTCCTAATATATCAATCAAAGTTTCGTATTAATTGGAATTATGTTTTACTTTTTCTCCGTGCACAATTCTACAAGCACACCATTGGTTTCCTTGGGATGAAGAAAACAAACCAGTTTATTATCGGCGCCATCTTTTGGTTTGTCATTCAACAAAACAAAACCCTCCTTTTTTAAACGTTCCATCTCTGCGTAAATATCTTCTACATCAAAAGCGATGTGGTGAATACCTTCTCCTTTCTTTTCAATGAATTTGGCAATCACACCATCTGGTGTGCTGCTTTCCAATAATTCGATCTTGGTCTCTTCCTTTCTGAAAAAAGCGGTATTTACTTTTTCGCTTTCCACGCTTTCTGTCTTGTAACACTGACTATTCAGCAGTTTTTCAAATAACGGAACGGATGTTGCCAGTTCTTTTACAGCGATCCCAATATGTTCAATTTTGGTCATGTTTTTTGGTTTTGGCCCCTGTCGTTTTACGAAATCCGCAAAATGGCAACGTTGGCGCTTTCTAAAGGCTAAAATAGAACGTTTTGCAGTAACTTCGTGCTTGATAAATTAAACGAACGATAATATGTTGAAACTACCGATCTATCTGGATAATAATGCCACCACACCAATGGACCCAAGGGTGCTGGAGGCGATGACGCCGTACTTTTTAGAGCATTTTGGCAATGCTGCCAGCCGTAATCATCCCTTTGGCTGGGAAGCAGAGGAAGCTGTGGATTATGCCCGTGAACAGGTGGCTAAATTAATAGGAGCTGACCCCAAAGAGATCATTTTTACCAGTGGAGCTACAGAAGGTGATAACCTGGCTATTAAAGGCGTGTATGAAATGTATGCCAGCAAAGGCAATCACATAATTACGGCCACTACAGAGCATAAAGCTGTATTGGATACCTGTAAGCATATTGAAAAAATTGGTGGCGAAGTAACCTATTTAAAAGTAGATGCAGAAGGCTTGATTGATCTGAAAGAATTAGAAGCTGCAATTAAACCAACAACCATTTTAATTGCCATCATGTATGCTAATAATGAGATCGGCACTATCCAGCCTGTTAAAGAAATAAGCACTCTTGCAAAAAAGCATGGTATATTATTTTTTACTGATGGTACGCAGGCTGTAGGTAAGGTACCGGTTGATGTCATTAAAGATGGTATCGACCTGATGGCATTTAGTGGACATAAAATGTACGGTCCAAAAGGAGTTGGTGCATTGTATGTTCGTCGTAAAAATCCAAGGGTGAAAGTAACTGCTCAAATGGATGGCGGCGGCCATGAAAGAGGTATGCGTAGCGGTACATTAAATGTTCCGGGAATTGTAGGCTTTGGCAAAGCATGTGAAATTTGCAGGCTTGATATGGAAGAAGATAACAAGCGTATAAGCAAAATGAGGGATCATCTTGAAACAGAATTAATGAAACTGGAAGAAGCATATGTAAATGGCAGCCGTGAACATCGTTTACCGCATGTTACCAATATTTCATTCAAATATGTGGAAGGAGAAGGCTTGATGATGGGCTTTAATAAAAATATTGCGTTAAGTTCTGGTTCTGCTTGTACATCTGCTTCATTAGAGCCTTCTTACGTATTAAAAGCATTAGGATTGGGTGATGACCTGGCACATAGTTCGCTGCGTTTTGGGTTGGGACGTTTTACAACAGATGACCAAATTGAATATACTATTAAGGCAGTAAGCGATACTGTTTTAAGGTTAAGAGAAATGAGCCCCTTGTGGGAAATGTATAAAGACGGTATTGACATGAACGCAATTGAGTGGGCACACCACTAATAAAATTATGTTGAATGCTTAATGCTGAATTTTAAATGAGGCATCATTCAACATTTATCATACAATATTTAAAATAAAAACTATGGCATACTCAGAAAAAGTAATCGACCACTATCAGAACCCTAAAAATGTAGGGACGCTTGATAAAGGTGCAAAAAACGTAGGTACCGGTTTGGTAGGGGCACCAGAGTGTGGTGACGTTATGCGTTTGCAAATACAGGTGGATGATGCAACAGGTATGATCACTGATGCAAAATTCAAAACTTTTGGTTGCGGCTCAGCAATTGCTTCTTCTTCTTTGGCTACTGAATGGCTAAAGGGAAAAAGTATTGATGATGCGCTGAAAGTTGATAACATGGATTTCGTGGAAGAATTAAATCTTCCTCCTGTAAAAATCCACTGCTCTGTATTAGCTGAAGACGCTATCAAAGCTGCTATCAACGACTATCGTGTGAAGAATGGAATGGAAGCGATCAAGTTTGAAGATAGCGTGGTACATTAATTAATTTAATCGACTATGACAACGACGGATAATGCAATATTTATCAGCGATAAGGCAAAGAATAAGGTTATCAGCCTGATGACGGATGCTGGCATTGGCAGCGATCCATCTTACTTTTTAAGAGTAAGTGTTGTTGGAGGTGGATGCAGTGGCCTTAGCTATAAAATGGATTTTGATAACGAACAAAAACCAATGGACCAGGTTTTTGAAGATAAGGGTGTGAAGATCGTGTGTGATCTGAAAAGCTTCTTATATCTGGTAAATACAGAACTTGAGTTTAGTGATGGATTAAATGGCAAGGGATTTTATTTTAATAATCCCAATGCCAGCAGAAGTTGTGGCTGTGGAGAAAGTTTTGCAGTTTAATACGAACATCTGAATCATTTGAAATAAATGGGATGGCAACCGCCATCCCATTTTCTTTTTGTGCTGTATTTTGTTTTGCCAAACAATATAAATTGCAGTATGACCAAAACCCGCCTTGAAGCATTCAGCGATGGTGTTATCGCCATCATCATCACTATTATGGTACTTGAATTAAAAGTGCCGCACAGCGCCAAATGGGTGGATATTGAGCCTTTGGTACCGGTATTTCTCAGTTATGTACTCAGTTTTACCATGCTTGGTATTTACTGGGGTAATCATCACCATCTTATTCATACCATCAAATCAGTAAACAGCAGGATATTGTGGGCTAACCTGCATTTACTTTTCTGGCTTTCATTAATTCCTTTTGGCACAGCCTGGATGGGTGAAACAGGGTTTGATAAAAACTCAGTGGTGATCTATGCGGTACTTACAGACCTTTGTGGCGTGGCTTATTTTATCTTACTAAAAGCGATAACAAAAACAGAAAAGAATAATATACACCTGCAGCAGGTGTTAGAGCCGCAATCAAAAAAGGGTATTTTGTCATGTATATTATATACACTTGCTATACCATTTGCTTTTATACATCCATATATATCCTGTTTCATTTTCGTGGCGGTGGCACTAATGTGGATAGTGCCCGACAGAAATATTGAAAAAGCTATTTATGAACATGAAGAGCATAATCAACACTAATGCCTGCTGTGCTTGCTGATAAGATCATTGACTTTTATTTGTCACTAAAACCACCCGCTGGTTTACCTGCTTATGTTGAAGTGCTTTTTCCGCATAGCCAGCCGGAAGTAAAAGCGATCATAAAAATGTTTTTTTCAAAATATTATGGTGATAATAAAAAGCGAAGGCTCATTTTTGGTATTAACCCGGGACGTTTTGGCGCAGGCATTACCGGTATTAATTTCACTGCTCCAAAACAACTCAGCGGTCATTGTAAGATCAGCCATCCATTCGGCCAGTCTTCTGAACTATCTGCTGAATTTATCTATGAAATGATCGAAGCTTATGGTGGCGTAAAGAAATTTTATCAGGATGTTTTTCTTACTTCTATCAGCCCGCTTGGTTATGTAAAACATGGCAAGAACATCAACTATTACGATGATAAAGAACTTTTAAAAGTGATAGAACCTTTTGCAGTACATACTATTCAGCAGCAGTTGTCATTTGGTTTTAAAAAAGATTGTTGCTTATGTATCGGGGAAGATAAAAACTTCAAATTCCTTTCTTCATTAAATGAGCGACATCAATGGTTTGATAATATCATTCCGTTGCCACACCCAAGATTTATTATGCAATACCGCCGTAAAGAGAAGGAGAAATATATTCAGCAATACATCAGCGTATTGAATCAGCCAGGCCGATGAGCACTGTCGGTACAGCCTGTATAAAAAAAGGAGGCATTATTACAATAATGCCTCCTTTTATAAATCCCTCAAAGTTTAAACTAAAAACAAGATACGGTATTTTTAATATTTCTTTGCTACTGTGTACCAAAAAGTTTCGGGCATACCTTCCACACCAGAAGCCTTCATTCTTTCTTTCAGTGCAGGCGAGTTGAAATAATCTTCCGCTTTTTTCTTATCGTTTACTACATATACGATTGTTACACTATGGTTGTCACCAACACTATAACCAACTGCCCTGTCTGTAAGGCCGGCATCCATTCTCATTTGTTTACTGCTGTCAAATGCTTTTTTCCAGGAATCATAATCCTTTACTTTTATCATCCTCATTACCCTTGTTGTTGAAGAATTGGTAGTTGTATCGAGCGTTTGAACATCCAGGTAAGCAAATTTGGGAGCGCCTGTAACGCCACTTTTTTGCATGGCTTCTTTTAAGCCAGGGCTGGCTGCAAATGCTTTTGCTTTGTCTGCATCATCCATGTATACAGCCACCATTATCATATTAGTATCGGTTAACCCTCTTCCTATCACATAATTATGAAGCCCGCTGGCAAGTTTCATAGAATCGTGGGCTTCAAACGCAGTCAGCCATTTGCCATAATTGGCAACTTTATGCCAGGCAAGCATTACATTTCTTGGCTTGGCAGGCGCAGCAGGTGGCATTGGAGTTTCTTCTTTTTTTGCGGTGCTGTCTGCAGTAGTTGTCTCGTCTGTTTTTGTTTCTCCTGAATTGCAGGAAGAGATAAATAGCATGCTGCCCATTACAGCGAACGTTGTAAAGAATTTAAAAAGTTTCATTGTTTGATTTTGTTTTTAATAATTAAAAAATAAAATTTGGATAGAGTACAGTAAGTGTATCAGAGATAAAAAGATACTGCGTAAAATAGAGTGAATAATTCAGGATTGCAAGCAAAAAATGCAGAAGTTTTTTGTGTTAACAAACAAATGTTTGCTTCTTTGATTTGTATCTTTCCTTCAAATAAAGGCATGATAACGGCTGAGCAATTAATTCAACAATACCATTTGAAGCCACATCCCGAGGGTGGTTGGTACAAAGAAACATATCGCAGTAAGGAAGCTGTTTGTCAAACAGCATTGCCGAAAGGATTTAATGGGGAAAGAAATTTTTCAACGGCTATTTATTTTTTACTGGAGCAGGGAAATTTTTCTGCCTTTCATAAAATTAAAAGCGATGAATGCTGGCATTTTTATGCAGGTGATACATTGCATGTATATGTATTGGATGATGACGGCAGAATGGAATTGATCAGTTTGGGCAGCAATATTATGAATGGAGAATTATTCCAGTATGTGGTTCCTGCTAATTGCTGGTTTGCAAGTTTACCTGCTTCAGCAAGTAAATTTTGTTTTGTTGGTTGTACTGTTTCACCTGGTTTTGATTTTGCAGATTTTGAAATGGCGAAAGCAGAACAATTGATAGCAGTACATCCGCAGCATACAAAGATCATCCGGGAGTTATGCAGATAAAAAATCCTCCCCGGTAAGGGGAGGACGAGTAAGAAAAATATTTAAGCTATCGTAATTTTTTTATCCAGGTATACATCCTGTATTGCATTCAAAATTTCAACACCTTCTTTCATTGGCCGTTGAAATGCTTTACGGCCAGAGATCAATCCCATACCACCGGCTCTCTTATTTACCACTGCAGTAGTTACGGCTTCGGCCATATCGCTTGCACCTGATGATGCACCACCACTATTGATTAAACCAGCTCTTCCCATATAGCAGTTTGCAACCTGGTAGCGGCAAAGATCGATCGGGTGATCGGAAGTAAGATCAGAATAAATGCGTTTATCATTTTTTCCGTATGCTGATTCTTTTGTATTAAGCGCATTATAGCCGCCGTTATTCTCCGGCAATTTTTGTTTGATGATATCTGCTTCAATGGTAACACCAAGATGGTTTGCCTGGCCCGTCAGATCCGCACTCACATGATAATCCACGCCATCTTTTTTAAATGCGGGGTTACGCAAATAACACCAAAGGATAGTAGCCATTCCCAGTTCATGTGCTATTTCAAAAGCTTTGCTTACTTCCTGTATTTGCCTTGCACTTTCATCACTGCCAAAATAAATGGTAGCACCCACAGCAGCAGCGCCCAGGTTCCAGCTTTGTTTGATAGAAGCAAACATTATCTGGTCAAACTTATTTGGATAAGTGAGAAACTCATTATGGTTTATCTTAACGATGAAAGGAATCTTATGAGCATATTTTCTTGAGAGGAAACCAAGACCTCCATAAGTTGTTGCCACCGCATTGCAGCCGCCTTCAATGGCAAGTTTGATTATATTCTCAGGATCGAAATAGATGGGGTTCTTTGCAAATGAAGCGCCGCCGCTGTGTTCTATTCCCTGGTCAACAGGAAGGATGGAAAGATAACCTGTATTGGCAAGCCTTCCGTGACTGTACATATCCTGAAGGTTACGCAATACTGATGGGTTACGGTCACTGTTGATCCATATCCGGTCGACAAAATCAGGACCCGGTAAATGCAGTTGATCCTTACTGATCGTTTTTGACTGGTGATTCAATAAATACTCCGCTTTATCGCCGAGCAGTTCAGAAATTTTGTGTGCAGGCATAGTAATCGTTTTTTGTGGCGCAAAGATAATAGATGGATCTTTTTATAGCTATAAAATAAGTTTATGGGAATTAATATTTGAGCAGGACATTTAAAATATTTATAGCGGCTGTAATTATCAATTGAACTATTTGCAGGAAATTTGGTTCTTCATATTTCATTATCTAAATCACACAATGAATACAAAGATCAGGGTTATTGTAACTGGTGCCACAGGAATGGTGGGAGAGGGTGTATTGCATGAATGTTTACAACATAGTGATGTTGAACAAGTGCTTGTGATAAACCGCAAGCCATGCGAAATCTCACATCCCAAACTCAAAGAGATCATTCATGCAAACTTTTTTGACCTTTCTGCAATTGAAGATCAGCTAACAGGCTACAATGCATGCTTTTTCTGTCTCGGTGTTTCTTCTGTAGGGATGAAGGAACCAGAATATACAAGACTTACTCACGACTTAACAATGCATGTGGCAGAGACATTGTGCAGGAAAAACAGTCACATGATATTCTGCTATGTTTCCGGCGCAAGTACAGACAGTACAGAAAAAGGCAGGATGATGTGGGCAAGAGTAAAAGGAAAAACAGAAAACGATCTTATGAAATTACCTTTTAAGAAAGCATACAACTTCAGACCCGGGATAATAGAACCAACAAGAGGTTTAAAAAATACTTTGGGTTTCTATAAATATCTTGGCTGGCTGATACCCATTATAAGATTGTTCTCTCCAATTGTAACACTAAAGCAAATTGGTCTGGCAATGATCAATACAGTGAATAAAGGTTATGAAAAACAAATCCTTGAAGTAAAAGATATCATTGCATTATCAGGCAAATGAACCACAGGTCTTTTTTTTAATCTGTATAAACATCATTACCATTTGCAGTAAGAGTTGCTTTATCTGTAATTCCCTGGCCTGTGGGAGGAGCTAAAGGAGTTTGATTATATAAATAAAAGGTCTTGCCTGTGAGCAACGGGTTGATAGAAATAAATTTATTCAGCAAATAATTTATGTTGGAAGATGGGAGTTTATTATGGTCGGCATACAACGCCGAATTCTTAAAGGTGACGAGGTTATTAAATGAAATGGAAGTAAGAGCTGGACATTGAGATATAAAAGAAGGCGAATACAATGAATTGTCTGTAAGCTCCCTGAGAGCCGGAAAAGTTACAGACATTAATGAACTGCTATTGGTGATAGATATTGTTCCTGCCGTTTTTAAAACAGGAAAAGAAAGCGTAGTAAGCATATTATTCCACTCAATAAACAGGCTTCCACTCACCCGAAAAAGATTTGGCACGTTGATGCTTGTTAAAGCTGTTTCGTATATCTCGAAACCGCTCTTTGAATCTTCACCCACAACAATTTTTAGCATGGATAAATTGAGGCTGGTTAGGGCGGGACATGTTTGTATTTGAAAATTTCCTTCGCAGGAAACAAGGTTGCTAAGGTTAATATTCTGAAGCACAGGATTTTCAGTGATATAAATATTGGTAGCGGTAGTCAGCATAGATAGGTCCACAGAAGTAAGACTCGAACAACCAAAGATTTTTATTTCCTGCGTGTTACTTCCAAACTCAGCAGCAATCTTTGCCTGTGCCTGTGCATTAGTGATAGTATCTGCAAGTACAATTGTATGTTTACCTGTACTGGTGGAAGATGATGTGTTTTTTGTCCACTGGGCGCCGTCAAAATACCAGTATCCTTTTTGCTGATCAGTTTGGTAGATCATTAACCCTTCCGCAGGATTACTAATGGCATTTCTTTGCGCCTGTGTCAATCTTGGAATAAGAATTCCTCTTGCTGTGTCTTTAATTTCCAGTGCGGCGCTGGTATTAGGAGTAGTGGTGCCAATACCAACCTGTGCTGTTGCTTGTAATGATGCTAACAAAAAAAGAAGGGAAAAGATCTTTGTCATGGTTTAAAGATAGAATAGCAAAAAATTTCACGAATGTAATTCTTTATAATCGTATTTCTCCTTTCATAAAAAACACACATTTGCCGCTCATTGTTACCCTTTGTTCATTTACCTGTTCACACCAGATTTCTCCCCGCCTGTCTGATAATTGTAACGCATGCATTTTTTTCTTTCCCAGTTTTTCACTCCAGAAAGGGATGAGTTGTGAATGAGCGGAACCTGTAACCGGGTCCTCATTGATACCAACTCCGGGTGCAAAAAATCTTGATACAAAGTCAACATGCTTTCCCGGGGCTGTGATGATCATTTTATCAAAATGTTTTTTCATCAGTGTCAGGTCAGGCTGGCAATTTTTTACGGCAGCTTCATCGTTCATCTCAACAAGTATATCCCTGTATTTATAAACACCCACAATTTCAAGATCTCCCAATATATCTTGCAGCGAAGCAGTATAATCATTACAACGTTCTGGTTTCCAACTCGGGAAATCCATTGTAAACAGATCATTGTTTTTTGTTATGGAAAGAATGCCGCTTTTGGAGCTGAATTTTAATGATGGTTTATTAAAACCAAGAATATCATATAAAACATAAGCACTTCCCAAAGTAGCGTGGCCACATAAATTAATTTCTGCAGCCGGAGTGAACCATCTTATATCAAAATCAGCATCCTTGCTTTTTGAAGGGGTAAAGAAAACAGTTTCACTTAAATTATTTTCCATTGCCAGTTGTTGCATTAATATATCATCGATCCATTGTTCCAACGGAATAACCGCAGCAGGGTTACCACCAAATAATTTATCTGTGAATGCATCCACCTGGTAAAGCGTAAGTTTCATACTAACGGTTTGATTTTTTTATATAAAAAGCAGGCAGCCCGAGTTTGTATTTTACAGCAACAAGGCGTATTGCAAAGATGAGTAGTATGCAAACGATCTTTGAAATATGTTCATCAATATTGATCTTTTTCATTGCAAAATAGATCAACCCACCGATGATACTTGCCATGGCATAGATCTCTTTCCTGAAAACAAGCGGAACATTGTTCAATAAAACATCTCTTATAACACCGCCAAAGCTCGCTGTGATAGTTCCAAGGGCGATACATACTCCAATACTGAAATGTAATTCAATTGCCTTTTCAATGCCAACGATTGTGAATAGGCCAAGACCTAAAGCATCGAATAAAAAAAGTGTGGTAGTGAATTTTCTTAGTCTTGCTTCAAAGAACATAGAAGCAATCGCAGCGATGAGAATGGTGATGGTGGCGGTTTCATTTCTTAGCCATCCGACAGGCAAATTCCCGATCATTACATCTCTTAATGTGCCGCCGCCAATAGCCGTTACAAATGAAAGGATGATAACACCAAAGGGATCCAGCTTTTTTTCCATTGCAAAAAAAGCTCCTGAAACGGCAAATGAAAAAGTACCGAATATATCTATGATATGGAGAAAGCCGATGTTGAACATAGATTATCTCAATTACTTTTTTGAATTACAATTGCTGCGTTACTAAGTTTATCAGATGAAGCTTTTACTTCAACCCTGTCCTCTCCGGCGATAACAAGCATATATGCTGTGTTGGGAGGAATACTGCCTTCATTTTCCGCCATGAGTTCGATAGTATGTTTTATTTCATCCTTCTGCAATGCAAGTGTTATTTCATAAGGCTGTTTGGAGAGCAATAACTTATTCACCACAATTTTTCCATTATCAAATATTGTAACGATATCGCCATCAATATCGCCATCGTCGTATACAATTATTTTTACCGTGTCAGCTTTTGATGTGATCGATCTTATAACAACACTGTTCCTGCTTTCTTTTATTGCCGCAACAGAGTCCTGTATCTTTTGTAAAATAAGTATGCTGTCATTTGTTGTTACACCTGGAGGAGTATTTTTTGATATTTTTTCAGAAGCAATATTTTTCATGCTACCTGCCGGTTTAATTTTTTTCAACGCTGCAGCAATTAACCTGATAGTATCAACTTTTGAGCTTCTCCGGGTATATTGTATTGGCATCGCCATCCCAAAGGAAAGTATTTTTCCTGCCACCGATTTGGGAGCTGCCCTTCCTTTTAAATATTCTGTATTACCCTGTTTTGAATAATAAAGTGTGTACACACTTTTTGTATGTGATAATGTTCTTTCAATAAATTCGGTGTTTTGACCTTTCACTTTATTTAGTGAACTGTCATAGCTGCCCACAAAATCGGCTTTGCAATAACCCATACCTGTATCATATGTATAACCAAAAAGGGAGTCGCCAATATGCACTATTACAATTTTGCAATAATCACCCATGGTATTTCCTTCCCAGGTACCAGTGAGATCTTGGCTTTTTGCAGTAAAAAACAACAATAAAAAAATTACCGAAGGAAAGAACGTTTTAAACATATGGCAACGGTTTATTCCGCCATCATCTCTTTCACTACTCTTATAATGTCTTCTGTATTGGGCTTACTGAAATAATCACCATCGCTTGCATAGGAAGGGCGGTGTGGCTGGCCTGTAATGGTTCTTGGTGCTACATCAAGATAACGGTAGCCGCCCTGCTCTTCCATCACTTTATTAAACATATATGCAGCTGCGCCACCCGGAACATCTTCATCAACAAATACGATCCGGTTTGTTTTTTTGAGTGATTCAACTATACTGTGATTAATATCAAAAGGCAGTAAGGTTTGAACGTCTATTACTTCGCAACTGATATTCATTTTTTCCAGGGCATCGGTTGCTTCAGTGATGATCCTGAGTATGGAACCATAAGAAACGATGGTAACATCAGTGCCATGTTTAACGGTTTCAGGAATTCCTAACGGTACGGTATAAGCTAATAAATTAGAAGGCAATTTTTCTTTTAAACGATAGCCATTTAAACATTCAATGATGATCGCAGGATCATTTGCCTGCAACAATGTATTATACATACCAACAGCCTGCACCATGTTTCGTGGCACGCATACATAAAAACCACGAAGAGAATTGATGATCATTCCCATCGGAGAGCCGCTGTGCCATATGCCTTCGAGCCTGTGGCCTCTTGTACGTACGATGATAGGGCAACTCTGCCCGCCTGCTGTCCGGAAATGAGTTGTAGCAGCATCATCACTTAATGGTTGTAAACCGTACAGCAGGTAATCAAGATATTGAATTTCTGCTATAGGCCTTAATCCACGGAGTGCAAGCCCAATACCCTGTCCCATAATGGAAAGCTCCCGGATACCTGTGTCAGAAATTCTCTCCGTTCCATATTTTGCCTGTAAGCCTGCAAACCCCTGGTTCACATCCCCAATAAATCCAACATCCTCACCAAAAGCTGCTACTTTATTATTAGAAGCAAACAGCTCATCAAAATATTTATTCAATACTTCATATCCATTCACTGTTGGCGCGTGGTCATCATAATATTGTTTGATATGGTTGACCTTTAAAGCGCTTTTTGGCCCTTCGTTATATAAGTATGAATTGTATAATGCTGCATTTTCTTTTTTTAAAGCCTGGTAAAAATCATTCAATTGTTTTGCCATAGGATTACCACCAACTGAATCCAGCGCTGTAGCCAATGCTTTCATCACTTCACGGCGTAGGGGTTCTTTGTTTGCTTCAAGACTTGCTGCAATTGATGAAACAACCGGTCTGCTTTCTTCATCCAAACTTTGCTCAAGTGATCTTAATACCGGCAGAACTTCTTCTACTTGTTTTTTTACAGGTGCTAAAAATTTTTCCCATGCTTTTTGCTTGCTTTCCTTCACAAACAATTTGGCAGTCATTTCAATTTCATTCAGTTCATCTTCATTCGCCAGGTCATTCGCAAGCATCCATTCCCTCATTTGTTTTATACAATCCCATTCTTTTTCCCATTGCAGCCTTTCGGGTTTTTTATACCGTTCATGGCTGCCCGAAGTAGAGTGGCCCTGTGGTTGTGTTATCTCTTCAATATGAAACAATGCCGGTGTATGTGTATCTCTTATTTTTTGAATAGCAGGTTCAAACACCTCACACATGCCTGCATAATCCCATCCCTTCAGTTTATAAATATCAATGCCGTTAGTGGTATTTGTTTTCTGCATTCCTTTCAGCGCTTCTGAAATAGAACCTTTTGTTGTTTGGTATTGTTTAGGAACAGAAATCCCATAACCATCATCCCATACAAAAACGGCTAGTGGTACCTGTAATACTCCTGCAGCATTTATCACTTCCCAAAAATGCCCTTCACTCGTAGAAGCATCGCCAATAGTGGCAAAACATATCTCATTACCATTATCACTTAAATGAGTATGCTGTTTAAATACTTCTACATTCCTGAATAATTTTGATGCTAATGCCAAACCTAGTGAGCGTGGCATTTGACCGGCAGTAGGAGCCATATCGCTGCTGCTGTTACGCATTCTTGCCATTGGCAGCCATTCCCCGTTTTCGTCAACATTCTTTGTTGCAAAATGGGCATTCATTTGCCTGCCTGCACTAAATGGATCATTATTAATATCAGGATCAGAAAATAATTGAGAAAAATATTGTTCCACATTAGCGACACCTGCGGCCATCATAAAAGTTTGATCACGATAGTAACCAGCTCTTATATCTCCCGGCTTGAAGAATTTTGCCACTGCTACTTGTGCCACTTCTTTGCCATCACCAAAAATTCCAAATTTTGCTTTACCTGTTAATACCTCTTTACGGCCAAGCAGGCTTGTTTCCCTGCTTTCGCATGCAATGCGGTAATCTTTCAGCACTTCATTTCTGAAATTTTCAAAGCTTAATTGTTCAGGAATGGCAGCCTCGTTGGTGTATGTTGTTTCCATGCGGCAAATGTAAAATATTAGTCGTGTCGATTGTTAAAAATATGTAAACCGGATGAGAAATGGAAACGGTTTTACGCTAATTTGTATATTTGGAACGTTATTTGAAAAATTGAGGTTTACATGAAAAATTTAGCAGCGGTATTAGCTTTTATTTCAATAAGTTTTATTGCGAATGCGCAGGTTGTCGGTACATCACAGGTTCCGCCCAAACCGGTTGAAGCTGTGGAAGAAGTGCTTGCTTTGCAGGAGCAGGTGTATGATTTTGGAAAAATACCACAGGGTAAACCAGTTACACATGTTTTTAATGTAGAGAATATTGGGAAAGATACATTAAGGATATCCAATGTGCAGGCAAGTTGTGGATGCACTACACCAGAATGGGAAAGGAACAAAGCACAGGCACCCGGTGAAAGAACAAAAATTACAGTAGGTTATAATGCTGCTGCGGAAGGGCCATTCACGAAATTTATTACCATTAGTTATAATGGAACACAAAGCAAACAAATAACCATAAAAGGGGAAGTTTGGAAAACACCTGCAACTTCAGCCCCTGAGAATGCCGGTTTGAAAACGCTTACAGAAGAATAAATAATCTTTTTATACACAAACAAAAACTAAAAAATAACATGAAACGAATCTTACTTTCTGCAGCAGTATTTGCACTTACAGCGACTGCATTTGCACAGAAAAAAATTGCAGACGTTGCAAAATTCACTACAGAAACCATTGATTTTGGAAAGATCAAACAAAACGTACCTCAAAAAGGAACTTTTATTGTTACGAACACCAGTAGTGAGCCTTTGATCATTGAACAGGCTAACCCAACCTGCGGTTGTACAATCTCTGATTACACCAAAGAGCCAATAGCTCCAGGTAAAACCGGGGTTATCAATGCTACTTATAATGCTGCTGCTGCTGGTCATTTTGAAAAACACCTGACTGTAAAATTTGCTGGTGTTGATGAAATGAAGTCTATCACTTTTACTGGTGAAGTGGTTCCTGCTGAGCAATTTGATAAAGCAAAAGTGGAAGAATTGGAAAAATCAAAAGTGGATCCTAAAGAAAAAGAAGCTGCTGCAAATGATGCAAAGGCAAAAGAAGTAGTTGCTGTGCCAGCTAAGACATCAAAAACAAAAGCTGCAACTGAAACAAAAAAAGCGCCTATAAAGGCCGCTAAAAAAGTTGCTGTAAAACAATAACAAAAAACGCACTTTGTTCAATAGAGAGCCGGTAAATTTTTACCGGCTTTTTTGTTGCTGAAGATCAGCTTTCATTCTTTGAAACAGTCGCTGCTTTTCGGTTGGCCCAGTACACTCCGGACAATATAATCAACAGGCATACGCCTATTTTCCAGTTAAAGTGTTCATCATAAAAATATACACCGAGCAGGAGGGCTACAAAAGGAATCCCATAAGTAACCATGCTTGAGAATATAGTACCTGCTCTTTTTATCAGGCTATAAAAAAGTATGGTGGCTAATACAGTACCAAAAAGTCCTAAGACTACAGACGCTGAAATACCTTTTATTACAGCAATATCTTTAAATGGCAATGCAAAAAAACCAGTAAAATATAATATTACCGCTGCTGGTATCGCATTTGTTGAAAGCGCTACAGCTGCTACTTGCAATGAAGGTAAATGGGATAAATACCTGGACACAATATTTACGTTCATTCCATACATGATCGTTGCTAATACGATCAGTAAGGGATTTACTAAATTATCCACGGTTTTTACCGGGCCTTTGCTGAGCACCAATAAAATACTGCCGGTAAATGCAATGAGTATCCCAATTATTTTATTGACAGGCGTTTCCTTTTTAAAAAACACAGCACCGATAATGATCACAAATATGGGAGTGAGAGAATTGAGCATTCCTGCCAGGGAACTATCTAATTCCTGCTCTGCAATACAAAAAAGAAATGCAGGCAATAGGCTTCCCAGTACACCGGAAATAAATATGACCGGTATTTTACGCAGGGGAATATGTGCAAGTGCTTTTAATGCTACGGGCAGCAGCGCTATACCAGATGCTGTAATTCTTACGGCTGCTACTTCATAAGCGTTGAGGCGGTTATCCAGGCCGATCTTCATCAAGATAAAGCTGCTGCCCCATATTATTGACAGCGCAATAAATAAGATCCAGTCAATTAGTTTTTTGCTCACTGTGCAAAGATGTTGCTATTTAAATAAATGAGGCTGTATCAGTTTTTAATAAAAAAGAATGATCATGTTAATGTGTGGTAAATAAGTATTAAAAATATTACCTCTTTATTCGTTTAGCGATTATATTTATTGACGGTTAACCAAATCTATTTTTCAAACCTCTAAAACTGATTACTATGGGACTCGTAAAAGAATTCAAAGAATTTGCATTAAAAGGAAACCTGGTAGACATGGCTATTGCTTTTGTAATGGGCGGTGCCTTCGGAAAAGTAGTTACTGCTTTTGTAGAAAAAATGTTTGCGCCTATAACCGGATTGTTAATGGGTGGAATTGATCTGAATAAGAAAATGTATTTACTCCGGGCCGCAGAGCCGGAGGTAAAAGATGCAGCTGGTGCTGTTGTTCAGGAAGCCAAACCGGAACTGGCTATTCATTGGGGAGAGTTTATAACGGCCTGTATTGATTTTATTCTTGTAGCTTTTGTAATGTTCATGATCATAAAGGCAATGAATAAAATGAAGAAGAAACAGGAAGAAACACCTGCAGCTCCCTCTTCAACAGATGCGTTACTGATGGAAATACGTGACGCTCTGAAAAAATAAGAAATATCTCCTATTTTCGCAGCGGCTTCAAAATTTTTTGAAGCCGCTTTTTTATTCACTAATACCAAAACTAAAATGAAAAGACTGCTGGGATCTTTGGTTATTTTTCTGAGTATTCAATTGCATGCACAGGATGCTTCTGTTAAAGAAATGAAAGATGCTTCTCAAAAAACAGTTACTTCCGATACTTCAAAAAAACCCAATAAGAATGGATGGATACATGGTGCAAACATAACATTCAGTCTTACCCAGGTGGGTAATAAAAACTGGATCGCCGCCGGAGGTGATGAATTTTCTCTTTCCGCAGCGCTTTCCGTTAACGCTTATGCCAACCGCAAATGGGGCAGCCGTATGCAGCACGGTTGGGATAATATGCTTGATGTGAACTATGGTTTGGTTAATACCACTACACTGGGTGTACGCAAAGTAAATGACCGGCTTGATTTTATTACTAAGTATGGTTATATACCCAGGAGATGGAAAAATGTATATATAACTGCACTAGGTCAGTTGCGTTCGCAAATAACAAGCGGTTATGAGTACAATTATTTAGGCACAACTGAAAAAAGAAGAAACTCCGGTTTTTTTGCTCCTGCCTATATTACACTGGCACCAGGTATTGAATGGAAACCAAATGACTGGTTTACTTTATTTGGGTCTCCCCTGGCTACAAGATGGGTAATTGTTAGCAATGGCCCTTATAGCTATGCAGGACAGGGTGGCATATTCAACGGCCAGGTGGAAACACCATTGGCTACTTTATATGGTGTGGATCCTGCAAAAGAAAGCAGAGGTGAATTTGGAACCTTTGTGACTGCAAGCATTAAAAAAGATATATTTCAAAAGAAAGTCAATTACTACAGCAAGCTAGATCTCTATTCAAACTATTTAAAGAACCCCGAAAATGTTGATGTTTTCTGGACAAACCAGTTCAAGGTAAAGCTGACCAAATGGCTGAATGTAAACTACCAGCTGGATATGTTGTATGATGATGATACAAAAGATCCCAAAAATCCTACCAGCGCCATTGGTTTACAGGTATTATCCACATTTGGTATAGGAGTATCTGTAAAGATGTAATTCTCACCTAAGTTTTAATACATTTGCTATCCCGTCACCAGTGACGGGATAGTTTTTTTAATACTAAATTGTAAGCATTGAACACTGCATCATACCAGATAAAACTGGAACAGTTTGAGGGGCCGTTTGACCTGTTGTTGTTTTTTATTGAACGGGATGAACTGGATATTTATAATATTCCTATCACTAAGATCACAAACGATTTTTTAGACTTTATTCACCAGGGCGAAAAACTGAATATTGAACTGAGCAGTGAATTCATTTTGTTCATCAGCACACTTATGCGTATCAAAGCAAAGATGCTGATACCAAGAAAGGAACTGGATGCAGAGGGAAATGAGATCGATCCACGACAGGAGTTAGTGTATAAAATTCTTGAGTATAAAAAATATAAAGAGGCTTCAACAAAACTGGCAGAACTGGAAGAAGTACGGATGCTGATGTTTAAAAGGGGCAACCTGCAGAGAGAGCTGGCGCAAATAGGAGAAGAATCAGGCGAGGGTACAGAGATACAGGCTGTAACACTTTTCAAACTGATGAAGGCTTTTGAAAAAGTAATTCAAAAGTTGCATGACAGGAATAACCGTCCCGTGCATACAGTTATCCAGTACAATTATACAATGGAAGAAAGCAGGGATTATATGCTTAACCATTGCCGCACTGAAAAAACAACTTCATTCGAAAAGATATTTGATATCTGTGAGGACAGGATGCATGCACTCTTTCTCTTTTTGAGCCTGCTTGAACTGTCACAGCAAAAATATCTTTCCATTATAACCGGCGAGGGGAAAAACAACTTCATTGTTGAGTACAACGAGAACAGGGAAGAAAGTAATGACACGCCACTCGACTATAACCAAATGACAAGTTTTAGTTAACAATAAAAAATCCCGGTGCCCCGGGATTTTTTATTGCTATTTTGTCAGGTGAATGCAATTGGCCTTAATTTTGATGTTTAAACATTAAATTTAAAAAGGAGCGATCATGAAAACAATATTGCAAAGAGCTTCTGAACGTGGAAGCGGTGATTACGGGTGGCTGAAACCTAATTATTATTTCAGCTTTAGTAATTATTATGATCCTCACAAAACACATTTTGGTTTGCTGAGGGTTTTGAATGATGACTTTATTGAAGGCGGTGGCAAGTTTCACACTCATCCGCATGATAATATGGAAATAGTAACTATTCCATTGTCTGGTGGGGTGCATCATAAAGATAACACCGGCGGTGAAGGCATCATAAAAGCAGGTGATGTGCAGATAATGAGCGCCGGCAGCGGTGTGATGCACTCAGAAGCAAATGCTTCGGAAACTGATGAATTAAACCTGTTCCAGGTGTGGGTATTTCCAAAAGAGAAGAATATTAAACCAAGATATGACCAGCGGACATTTGATGTTAATGACAGGACAAACCAATGGCAAGTGATAGTATCACCAAGAGAAGAAGATAAAGCTTTATGGATAAACCAGGATGCCCGTTTTGCACTAACAAAACTGGAAGCCGGAAAAACACTGGAGTATAAAAATGCTTTTAATGGCAATGGTGTTTACCTCGTTGTGGTGAACGGCGCTGTAAAAGTGAATGATATTGTTTTGAATAAAAGAGATGCTTTGGGCGTATATGATACCGATTCATTTAGTGTTACTGCAAGTGAAGACGCAGAATTACTGGCAATAGAAGTTCCAATGAGCTAATATAATTATCCCTTTGAAAATGAATGCAGCTTTTAAAAAGCTGCATTTTTATTTACTTAAATATCCAAAGCAAAACAGGTTTGTCTGCATCATCAAGATATGTTCGTAATGATTGTAAAAATACAGGTGAAACGGTTGGGCAGCCCTGGCTCATGCAAATTGCTTCCGGTTCCACTTCTGCTGCAGGCACACATTCATGTGAATGCAAAACAACAAAACGATTAAAAGCATTGCTGTTGGTTTTATCAAGGCCGTGCAGTTTGTATGCTAACCCAAACCTGCCATTGTAGGCATTGCCAATTTTGTATTTGCCCAATGAAGTACAATTGCTGCCGGGAACATTTGAAAAACTAATATTGCTGTAGCTGCTGTTGCCATAACCATGCGCCACTAACCCTGATCGTAACAAAGAATCTTTTTTGATATCATAAACAAAGAAACGGTTGCTGCCGCTATTAATTTTCATATCCACCAAAAAACAATAATTCGTATTATAGTCATTACTTATTGCATAGCTCTTTAAACTGGTGACAAAACTTTTTAATCTTACCAGCTCAACTGTTTTTGTGTCATTCTTTTTTTTGATGGATGCGACAGGGATATTTTTCTTAGTTGGTGTTGTTTTAAAATGGTTCCATAAAAAGGGAAAAGCTGCCATTGCGGCAAACAGGAAGATGATCAGCCGGTTCATACAGGAAGGTTTTTAGGGTGATGAGATACAATATTAAAAACCTTCCATATAAACTTTTGTCAAGGGTTGTATAAATAAAAGTTAAGAAGCGTTGGGAATATTTTCACCGAATTGAATTAAGTAACCATTATTGTCATAAACTGCAAACTCCCTCATGCCATATTCAAAATTTTCTATAGCATAACAAACTTTTGCTTTGTCTTTTACCTGTTCCCATAATTCATCTACACTTGTGATATTGATATAAAATGAACCAGTAAAGTTTGGTTTGTCAAATGGAATGTGTTCATTGGGAAGGCATATCATGATCTCTGCATTATCCTTTTTAATATTTGCCCATCCCCATTCTTCTTCAAAACCATCACATGTAAAACCAAACATGTTTACATAAAAATCAATAGTGGCTTTTATATCACGGGTATAAAGCATTGGCGAAAGATGATTGAATTTCATTGATAATTATTTTATTGGGTTAAGATAAATGATAAGCTATATAAATAAAAATCCCGGCTGAAATTTCAACCGGGATGTATCTTTTTTAATTTATTGATCAGATCTTTCCTACCATTTTTTCAGGCACCACCCATTCGTCAAATTCTTTTTCGGTAAGATAACCAAGTTTTACAGCCATTGCTTTTAACGTGGTGTGTTCCTTATGTGCTTTCTGTGCGATCTCAGCCGCTTTGTAATAACCGATCTTTGTATTGAGAGCAGTTACCAGCATTAAAGAATTATCAACATGTTTTTTGATGTTCGCTTTTATTGGCTCAATACCAACAGCACATTTGTCATTGAAAGAAATACAACCATCACCGATCAGTCTTGCGCTGTGTAAGAAATTATAGATCATCACAGGCTTAAAAACATTCAATTCAAAATGCCCCATAGCACCACCAACATTGATGGCGACATCATTGCCTAATACCTGTGCAGCGATCATTGTTAATGCTTCACATTGCGTTGGGTTTACTTTGCCCGGCATTATAGAAGAACCCGGTTCATTATCAGGAATAAAAATTTCGCCAATGCCGCTTCGTGGTCCTGATGATAACATGCGGATATCATTGGCGATCTTCATCAAACTAACGGCAACAGTTTTTAAAGCACCATGTGCTTCTACGATCGCATCATGTGCAGCCAATGCCTCAAATTTATTTTTGGCGGTGATAAATGGAAGTTTTGTGAGTTTTGCAATATGTTTTGCGACGTTCACATCATAGCCCGGAGGTGTGTTTATGCCAGTACCAACAGCCGTACCACCCAATGCCAGTTCACTCAAGTGCGCTAAAGTATTTTTAATTGCTTTTAATCCATGGCCCAGTTGAGAAACATAACCACTGAACTCCTGTCCCAATGTAAGTGGTGTGGCATCCATAAAATGCGTACGTCCGATCTTTACTACTTTTTTATACGCTTTAGCTTTTTTATCAAGTGTGTTACGGAGTTTTTCAATACCGGGTATGGTTGTCTCCAATAAGATTTTATAAGCCGCAATATGCATGGCAGTCGGAAAAGTATCATTACTGCTCTGGCTTTTATTTACATCATCATTCGGGTGCAGGTATTTTTCTTTATCACTTAGTTTGCCACCATTTACCACATGCCCACGGTAAGCAATTACTTCATTGCAGTTCATATTGCTTTGTGTGCCGCTGCCTGTTTGCCATACCACCAATGGAAAATAATCATTTAGTTTTCCATCAAGAATTTCTTTACAAACTTTACCGATCAGGTCTGCTTTCTTTTTGGGTAGTATTCCAGCTTCATAGTTGGTGAGAGCTGCAGCATGTTTCAAATAAGCAAATGCCTGTATAATTTCTTTCGGCATTTTGTTGATGTCCTGTGCAATTTTAAAGTTGTCGATGCTGCGTTGTGTCTGAGCGCCGTAATAAGCATCCACAGGTACTTTTACTTCACCCATGGTGTCTTTTTCGATCCGGTATTCCATAAAATGAGGGGTTGTTTTATTTGAGGTGCAAAGATAGAGGAGCAGCGTAATGCGTCAAAGGGATAAATGAATTTTATAACGATTTAGTTTCTTCTCGCCACAACAATGGTTTTCTTAAACTGTTTTTTCTTTCCACCAAGATTAAACACTTCTGTCAATACCACATACACACCAGTTGCCAGTTGCTGGTTTTTTTCTCCCAAACCATCCCAGCGGAAACTGCCTGTAGTTCCGCATAAAGCATTACGTTGCAAATAGCGAACAGGCCTGCCTGATGCGTCGAAAATGGTGATTATGGCTACATAACCAGCTTCAGAAAAATTATAATCTATCGTTGCAAAATCATCCTGCCCGTCATTATCCGGCGAAACAATTTCAGACGATAGTTTTATTTCTCCCTGTACAGCATCATTTATTTTGAATTGAGAGTTTTGATAAGTTGGTGTGCCATATTGAACACTGGTGGCGGCAGAATGCCAATTGCTTTCCTGTTGTGTGGGAGCATTGTAATCTATTCTTTCCAATGCAACATCTTCTTTATTGTCCAGCAGCTTAAAATGCCAGTCATCTTTATATTTTAATTCATCTGTTATTTCGCCCTGTGCATTTAAAATGATCACATCACCTTCATCATCACTAAAGGAAGGCATTGAAGTAACAGGAGCAAATGCACCAGGGTTTTTAGTGAGGAAAGTATTTTTTACCCATTCAATATCTTCCGTTATCACCATAAAATCCTGCGGAAATAATAAATAAGGTTCAGCACTTAATTGTGTGATGCTGCTGATAGTGTCCCTTGTATTCCTGTTGGCAATATAGGTTTGCTGCAGGTTTATGATCTTATTGCTGCGGTTGTATATTTCTACATAATCACTTCCATTCGAAGGAGGGTCAAATAAAATTTCGTTGATAACTATATCCAGGCTGTCAGCAACTTCACTCAGTCCAACTCTTGCTGTATTGCTGCTGCCGATAGAATTGCCAAGGCAATCACTGATATTGGAAACAGTAACAGTATAAATTTTATTTACTGCAAGTGGTGTTGCTAACTGAAGCGTTACCCTGTCAAATATGGGTGAAAGGGCAGTTGCATTTGCCGGTGCTCCAATCCCATCACTTATGTTGTAACCGGATGTTACAGACGCAGCAATATTATTCAATGGTTCATCAAATACTAAGACAATAGTTAAGTTATCCGTTGCGTAAGCTCTTAAAAGTTTTGGGGCTGTTGCATCAGTATTCATTGCATCAACGGAATTTTTTCTGCCGGGTGTGCCGCCATTGGGATCTATGCTTGCTTTCCAGTTGCTGCCACCACTGCAGGGATTTTTAGTGTCGATCATTTCCAGCGTCCAGCCTCCTTCTTTTTTTAATTCATTTTTAAACCAGCTTATATTGTAATTAACCGAATGAATGATATTGCCAGCGGCATCTGTGACATACAGTTGTTCTCCATTATTATCAAGCGAAGGAAAACTTGTAACGGATATTGTTTTTCCAAATGGTAAGAGAGAATCAACCGCACTGCCTGTGCATACAATAACAAAACTACCTGGCTGAATAGTGGTATCAGGCATTGGCCCGCTAATTCCGCTGACGTCACCAATTTTCCAGTCTTTTAATTTAACCGAGAATGCCGAAGTATTTTTTAATTCGATCCATTCAACATTAGGCAATGCAACTCGGGGCGAAGCATCGGACATTATTTCATCGATCACAATATCAAATTGCTGGGGCGTATAAAAGCTGAAAGAAGCCGTTCCGTTATTGAGCGTATTGCCATTCAGGTCATTTACGCCATTTACCGTAAGCGTATTGTTGCTTCCGTTAAGAAAACTATTGCTGAAGCTAAGATGCACCAATGAGCTATTAACTGCATCAATAGCAGCCGTTGCAGGAAAACCAATACCATTGTTAGCAGAATAGTTTGCAGCCACCTGCGCACTGATATTATCGACTGATTCGTTAAACAGTATGTCAACTGTTGTAGAACTTGTTGCTGTGGCATAAATGATAGAAGGTGGTATAACATCCGGCACGTAAACATGCGCTACAATATCATCAAAAAAATGTTTTTGTGCAAAGCTTGCAACAGTGCTTTGTTTTACGAGAATGCCAAAAAAAGAGGAAGTACTGAATGTGTTGTCATTCACACTGCCTTCAATGGAAAAATTATTATTACCTGTAAGATCCCTGTATAGTTTCCATTCGTTGGCAGCATCTCTTGTAACTTTTATTTTGATACTGTTATTGCTGTTGTCGGTAGTTGCATCGAGGCCGTCAATTATTTCTGTAATCGTGCCACCATTTTTTTTATACAACGAAATTTCATCTGTGCTGTTCCCGATCCTTACAAAATAACCAGTTGTAGTATTGGCTGTCAGATCAGTTGCGGAAGCCGTTAAGAAAACATCCACGTAGTTTGTGGACGAAGTATTAAATGTAAGTTTTACATAAAACTCCCATTGCGCTACTATGGCCATTGTGCTTGGAGTAGTAATGTAAAAAGTACTATTGGCAACTGTATTGTTGCTTTGTAACTGGTTTGATGCATTTACTATCCAGTCGCCGCTGCTGGCTGACCATGCAGGATTGTTTGTATGATCTCCATCTGAAAAGTTATCGCTGAATTGTGCCCGCAGGCTGGGTATAAATAAAATATACGCCAGGAAGGTTAAAGAAATCTTTATCATAAGCTAGGTTGTTTTAAGGTATCTTAAAGTTACATAGTTTATGAATTGGCAGTTAATTTTTTAAAGAGTTTTTATTGATATCAACTTAGCCGTCGTAAGTCAAACTTGTCTTCCTTCTGTCTTTAAGTTTAATAGGGCAAACTCAAATTTTTTCTTGAGCTTTTACAGGCATCGGTATCATTTATATAATTCGGTTTGCCATACATCCATTCATAACTCCCCAGCCACAACTCACATTTCTTTACAAACTCAAGTTCCCATGCCTGGCTGATGATGGTTTGTTGTTCATTGCAAGCGGTAAGAAAATTTTTAAGCCCTGCATCAAAATAAGGAATGGAATGAACAAACTCTTTTATTTCATTGGTGGTTGCTTTTGCATACAGTGACATGTTTAATGAATGCGGGTTTTGTTTTCGGTGCAGATGAATTGAGATGTTCATCTTCTTTTCAATAATGTCAAGCAGGTAAGCTGCGGTAATAGATTGCATGGTATCAATTTTAGTTAGTTGTTTAAAATAATTTTCCCTGTCCTCCGGGCACACGGAACTGGCTTCTGTCAAGGCTCCACTCTTCTGCATTCATGCCATAGAGCTTCCCATATTTTTTATATTGCTGGTTTACCATTTGTGCAATGCTTCCTTCCCCTCTCATGCGTACGCCCCAGCGTGTGTCGTTTACTTTACCATCATGGCTTTGCTCCACCAGGTGCCACACTTTATCGGCCCTGTCAGGAAAATTTTTATACAGCCAGTCGTGAAACAAAAATTTTATAGCACCATTTAAGCGGATAAAAGTATAAGCAGTAAACGTAGCGCCATTATCTTTTGCGGCTTTCATGATGCGCTGCATCTCATGTTCATTTAATCCCGGTATCATTGGTCCCATCATAATACCCATACGTACACCGGCGCTGCTTAATTCGTTGATGACCTTTAGTTTTTGTTTGGCTGTTGTGGTACGTGGCTCCATTACTCTTCGCAGGTCTTCATTAAAGGATGTGATGGATACCATTGCTGATACAATATTTTTCTTTCCCATCTCCTGTAAAACATCTTTATCCTTTAGTATCCATGAATTCTTTGTGAGTATGCCCACCGGCTGGTTGAACTCATTGCATACTTCTAATAAACCTCTTGTGAGGCGATAGATTTGTTCGGCAGGTTGGTAACAATCCGTATTACCACTCAACATGATCGGTGTTGCGTCCCATTTTGGGTGCATCAAAAATTTACGCAGCAATTGTGGCGCATTTTTCTTTATCAATATCTTTTGTTCAAAATCAAGCCCTGCACTGTAACCCCAGTACTCATGTACGTTACGGGCATAGCAGTAGATGCAGCCATGTTCACAACCGGCATATGGATTCATGCTGTAGCTCATGCCTACATCAGGGCTTTCAACTTTGTTTACAATTGTTTTGGGATGTGTTTCTATGTATTGCGTTTGCAGGTTGGTTTCTTCCCAATCATCTATCGCTTCGATATGTTCTTTTGTTTTTTCATCTTTTAAAAAGCGATTTTTGGTATTGAACTGGGCGCCACGGCCTGCTTTGTATTGAGTGGCTTCTTCCTGGTTGGCCACTTTTACTTTATAGTGATCTTGTTTGAGATTGTTTTCCATGACTTTTTTACCACAAGGGACGCAAAGGTTTCACTGAGTGCACAAAGGTCCTTGTGTTCTTTCTGCTTGCATTGTGCACTCTGTGGTTGATTTCTCTACCGAATAATGGTTCTCTATTGAAGTGTGTGATCCCGAAAACGAGGACAGCCTTACAATGATGGCATTAGCAATACATTAGCAATACAGTTGTTACCCAAATAGTTCTCCCTGCTTTGTATTCACCGGCAGGTTTTCAAACTCAAACCGCTGTACAATTTGATATTTCATTTCACCAAGCGGCCGCTTCAGCAGCAGCATGCTGTCTGCGATAAAACGGCCGGTGAAATGTCTATGGCTATACTCGAGCCAACCCTGTTCGTATTGCCATGGCTGTAAACGGCGTGCAATAGTAAGGTGTGGCTCCATTATAAAATGCGGTTTGTTGTCATCATTCAGCTTCATCAACCGTTGCGATTCAGATCGTATCTCTTTCACCAAACTTTGTATCGGCACTTTCGATGTTATGTTTATATATATGGTATGCGATGGGAAACTTCCATAATCCTTCAACTCGATCTTTATCGGCGGGTAACCCATCGCCACCGTATGCAGCCTGTTCACCAGCCTTTCCTCCATCAATTGATACTGGAGGAAATTCACCAGTGTTACATGCGGCTTTCCGCTTAGTGCTGTGTTCGCTTTATACTTGTCAAAAAACTCCTGCTTCACTTTCATGATCCTGTTCCGCAATTCCTCATGCGGATTGAGTACTAACAGGTACTCATACACTTTGTAACCAGGCATCAATACCTGGCCATCCGGCCCCCGGCCCAATAACTGAAGGCCCATTGTTTCGTTCAGTTTCATCGTGGTTCGTTTTTTTGTTTAACATATGCTTTGCCGATTGGGGGTTAGTAATATTTTTTGTTGTGAACATTAGTTCTTTATTCATCTTCATTGGCGTCGCACACTTGTACTATAGATGTATATTCAGCTTTTCCACGTTTGTTTATGTTGGGGCGCCACAGGCGCCCCAACCTTCTTCTCTCAATTGTCGTGCCTGCCTTAAAAAATAAATAACCAATTTCGTTAGCATAAAATTACTAAAATATTTAGTTTTACAAAAATTATTTTTATGGACGAAGAACAATTTTATGCTTCTGCTTATAAAGGCAGCAAACAGTATACGCAACAGGAGATAAAAACCGCCAATGCCACCGGCTTTGGCGCTGCTGCCGACGATTATATGGAACGTGGCATCGATCTGAACGAACAACTCATTATCAACAAGCCGGCTACTTTTTTTATGAGGGTGAGTGGCAACAGCATGGTAAATGCGGGTATTTATGATGATGATGTAGTGATCGTTGACAAGAGTATTAAACCACAAAATGGCAAGATCGTAATTGCCATCCTGGATGGAGAGTTACTGATCCGCCGTTATGAACGCACCATGAATAAATTAAGATTGATACCGGAAACAAATAAACTATCCCCGATAGAGATTGGCGAATTCAGTGATTGTAAAATATGGGGTGTTGTTACCTGCGTGATAAGAATGATCGACAGCAGCCTGCAACATTTCAAGAATAACAGTGCTCATAAAAAAACAAGCTGATGAAAGCTATTGTTGATTGTAATAATTTTTACTGCAGCTGCGAAAGGTTATTTAAACCAAACCTGGATAATAAGCCTGTGGTGGTGCTCAGTAACAACGACGGCTGTATCATTTCAAGAAGTGATGAAGCAAAACAGCTCGGTGTGCCAATGGCAGGGCCTTACTTCCAGGCAAGGCCAATGATACAGAAATACAATGTGGCCACCTTTTCATCCAATTATAATTTGTATGGCGACCTGAGCTGGCGGGTAATGGAAACACTGAGAATAATGTTGGGAGAAGAAAATGTAGAAGTGTATTCAGTAGACGAATGTTTTTTGAACCTGGAAGAGTTTGCAGAAAAGGATCTGTGCGATGTGGCATTACAAATAAGGGAAACGGTAGAAGAGTGGACAGGCATAAAAGTGTCGGTAGGTGTGGCGCCTACAAAAGTGTTATGTAAAGTGGCTAATCATTTAGCTAAAAAAAATAAAATTGCCACTAATTGTGTAGTGGTGTTAGATACGCCGGAAAAGATCACAGCAGCGCTGAAGAAAACTCCTGTAGGCGATGTATGGGGCGTTGGCAGACAGCATGAATCAAAGCTACGTTATGGCTGGAATGTTCACACGGCATTTGAGTTAAGTAACCTCAGCCTGGAATTTGGTAATAAATTTTTGGGTGGCGTAACAGGAGTAAGGCTGATCAAAGAGTTAAGAGGTGAACCCGCCATTGATATGGAAGAAGAACTGGTGAATAAAAAAATGATCGCTACCACGAGAATGTTTGGCAGCCCGGTTGGTGATATTAAAGACATAAAAGAAGCAGTGGCTACTTATACCACAAGAGCAGCAGAGAAATTAAGGAGACAGCATGCTGCAGCAAAAGTTGTAAGCGTATTTGTAGTGACGAAAGACCAGGATCATATGCTCAATTTTAAAAAAACAGGAACCATCAGCAGCTACACTACTTTGCCCAACGCCACTTCTTTTACCAATGAATTAATAACACCCGCGGTGCAGCTGGTTGATAAATTATACGAAGAGGGGCAACTATACAAAAAAGCTGGTGTGATGCTGAGTGGTATTGTACCGGACACATCTATACAGGCCAACCTGTTTGTGAAAGAACAAAAAAATTGTGAGCGTAAACTGATGGATATGATCGATAACATCAACTTCAGCCATCGTGATGATATTTTAAAATTTGCTGCCAGCGGTACTACAAGGGACTGGAAGATGCGGCAGGAATTAAGAAGTCCCCGCTATACTACAAGATGGGATGAATTATTCAAAGTGCATTAATCGAACAACCCTTTTTGTTTTGATGCTTCCACAAATTTTGGCTTGATCAAATTCAACCCCATTGCTGCATTCATCTTATCAACTAAATAAACAGTTAATTCAGGTGAGGTTGCTTCATCATGCATGTGCATAAAAAAATACAATTCTTCCAAACCGTTGTCTACCCAGTATTTCATCCGCTCTATCCATTTATCACATCTTGGCTCATCCGTTCTATGCAAACTGTTGCCAACATAGCGGATGAAAACTTTGGGAATGGTTAAGTGCATGTGTGCACAATCTCTTCTGCCCGCAGTATCAGTAATAACAGCACCAATATTCATTTCTTTCAATGTGGTAAATAATTCCTCTCTTATATTATCTTTTTTAAACCAGTCAGGATGACGCACTTCCAGAAAGAACTGAAGGTCCTTTGGTAATGTTTTCAGGTAATTAAAAAGCTCTTCTTTCCTTTTGGGAGAAAATGTATCACTAACCTGTACAAAGATGGGTCCCAAAAAATCTTCGAACGCAACAATGCCACGAAAGAATTCATTGCTTATAAATTGTTTGTTGGCAAGGCTGCCACGATGCGTTACTCCCTGGTACATCTTGGGGCAAAATTTAAAATCTTTCCCTGCAGCTTTTTCGGTCCATTTTTCTATAGCGCCTTCGCCATATACTTTGTAATGTGTTGCATTTAATTCGATACTGTTATAATGCTGCACATAATGCTTGAGAAAATCTTTTTCTTTTGTTTTAGGCGGATAGATCTTTCCCACCCATTCTTCTCTTCCCCATTTTGCACAACCAAGATATATTTTGCAATTTTTAGCAGGCTTGCCGCTCAGTATCTTTTTATTGAAGGCAGGTTCGGCCGGTAAAGAAAAATCGATGCTGTCCAGTTCTTCTGGCAGTACTCTTCCAAATTCCATAAAAAATTATTTAAGCATGTGCTTCATGTATATGGTGATGATGGGTGGTCTTTGTGCGTTTTTTACTTTTGAGCCTTTCAAAAATAGCCACGTTCATCATCATTAACAGCATTCCGTAAAAAACATCTTCCAGTGGAATGGTCGAAATTTTAATGCCAAGGGTATGGGCATCGTCGTATTTGATTACAGGAATGGAAGTAAGATATCCATTTACAAAAAGAAATGGTATCAGTACGATCGAATAGGAAATAATGAAGGAGGTAGGATCAAAATGCCGGAAGAATTTTTGATATGCAAAAATTAGTATGATGAAAACACCGGTAAAAATGAATGTCCACGAGGTGTACATTTTTTTATAAAACACCAAACCCAATATGATCAATAATCCCGCCATTACTTTTAGAACCACTTTATCATGTGGCTTGTTCTTTAGATTACGGAAATACACCCTGATGCATTCGTAGACAAATAAACAGCAGTAGGGAATAACAAAAAAGAAAAGCACTTCTTCTATGGGCAGGTTAAAAAAATAAAATGGTTCGCCTATAACACATGCCGGGTTAAAACTCCAGACTTCCCTGGCAGTAAAATAGATATCCCAGGCAATGTAAAAAAGTGCCGGCAACAGCATCGCAGGGAAAACATATTTCCATTTCCTCCGGAAACCAACTTTTCTGTCGAAGCTGAGCGCAAGTGGCCCTAAGAGAGAGGCGGCAAGAATGGTTAAGTATATATATTGCGTATCCAAGGTTATTAAAGATAAAGGCTGTTACTATAAATATAAGTATTTTTTTTGTGTATTTATACGTGGCAGAATAGCAAATATATTCTACTTACGAAAACCGGGTTGAAAAGGATTATTACAGGATGGCTATTTCAGCTATTTTTGTTTAAACCCATAGCAAAAGATGAAGAACCGATATTTAATAATTGGCGCAGGATTTTCCGGTTGTGTGCTTGCCAACAGGCTGGTGGCGATGATGGATTGTGCTGTTGATATATGGGATGAACGAGATCATTTGGGCGGCAATTGTCATACACAAAGGGATACAAAAACAGGTGTGATGGTGCATGAATACGGGCCACATATCTTTAACACCGACAAAAAAGAAATATGGGATTATGTAAACAGTTTTGTTGAATTCCATCCGTATGTGCACAGGGTAAAGGCAAAAAGCAAAGGAAAGATCTATTCGCTGCCGGTAAACCTCCATACTATCAACCAGTTTTTTGATAAAACATTTACGCCGGGAGAAGCAAAGGCTTTTTTAGAAACACAGGCGGATAAAAGTATTGCCGACCCTCAAAATTTTGAAGAACAGGCGCTTCGTTTTATCGGTAAGGATCTGTACAAAGCTTTCTTTTATGGCTATACGAAAAAACAATGGGGTTGTGAACCCAGGGAACTTCCTGCTTCTATTTTAAAAAGAATACCTGTGCGCTTTAATTATGATGATAACTATCATAACAATCTTTACACCGGGATACCAGTAGAAGGCTATACTGCGGTGATGGAAAAAATGATCGATCACCCGGCTATACAACTTATGCTAAATAAAAAATACAGTAACTCTTCTGATATAAATAGCTATGCACATGTTTTTTTTACCGGCCCGTTAGACGCATTCTTTAATTATGAATTTGGCAGACTTGGTTATCGTACTGTTGTTTTTGAAAAAGAATATGCTGATGGGGATTACCAGGGTACTACACAAATGAATTATTGCGATGAGGAAATACCGCATACGAGGATTACAGAACACAAGCATTTTACCCCATGGGAGCAGCATGATAAAACCATTTATTTTACAGAGTACAGTAAAGAAACGACAGCAACAGATATTCCTTATTATCCCAAACGCCTTTCAGGTGATATTGAGCTTTTAAAAAAGTACAGGGCAAAAGCGCTGGAGCAGGATAAAGTTTCTTTCCTGGGACGGCTTGCGACTTACCGCTACATGGATATGCACCACGTGATAGGAGAGGCGATGCAGTTTGCTCAAAAGTTTGCTGAAAGTGTTAATTCCAACATCAACCCACCCATTTTCCCTAATATCGAAAACCTTTAGCCCGTCTTTCCACTTCGGAAAATACGATGATAAGTGCAATAAGATAACCAGTAGTGCGTTATTACATTATACTTATTGATAAATCCGAAAACCTACCCCTATGGAAAAGGCAATTGCCGTTGTTGTCACATACAACAGGCTTCACCTGCTCAAAGAGTGCATTACCGCACTAAGAAACCAGACTCAAAAACCGGATGCTATTTTAGTTGTAAATAACGGAAGTACTGATGATACGGGTAAGTGGTTGCTATCTCAAAATGACATCCTCGTAATTACGCAGGAGAACACGGGCTCCGGCGGCGGCTTTGAAACCGGTATTAACTGGGCTTACAGGAACGGGTATTCCTGGATATGGTGTATGGATGATGATGGTTATCCAAAAGAAAATGCTCTCGAAAAAATATTAGCGCCGGAACTGGAGCGGCTTTGTCTCCGCAACTGTGCAGTGATAAATAAAGAGGATAAAAAAAGTTTTGTTTGGAAGACAAAACATTATAACACAGTAGAGGAAGCGGAAGGAAATATTATTGAAGGTATCGGTCATCCGTTCAACGGCACAATGATACACCGCAATATTGTTGAAAGGGTGGGAGTGCCGGAGCAAAAACTCTTTATGTGGGGCGATGAAACAGAATATTATTACCGCATAACAAAGAAAAATAAAATACCTGTTTGCACTATTGCAGATAGTATACATTATCACCCGGCAGCAGCTTTTTCTTTTAAAAAAGACTGGGACTATCGCAATGCATGGAAGATGTATTTCTATATCCGTAACAGGCTGCATATTCACAGGGCTAAATTCAATTATAAACTGATTGCATGGGCTAACTATTGTTGTTTTTTGATCGCAATGGTAGGAGTGATCCTGGTTTATCAAAAAACAGACAAAGCAAAAAAACTGAATTTTATGCTGTGGCCTGCGATGGATGCTTTAAAAAATGATTTCAGTGCCGACCCGGGTTTGATCTTATCAAGACTTTCCGGCCCTATTTTCAATGAAAAAAGTATAACAGGATTACATATACGCAGTAGTATAATCAACTTTTTTACACCATTAAGGTTCAGGAGAGTGGCTGGTTAATTCCAACACTTTCTTCCTCCATATTTTTAGCTGCAGCTTTCTGCAGCTTTTTTGTTTTATGTCTTTCCAAAATAAGCACCAGCGCAATAATGTAAAAAGGCATGCAGGGTATTTTGTATCGAACCAGTGTGCCAAAATTCAATGTGGTCACACCTACGAATAATGCAAAAACAAGGGCAAATAAAAGACAGTACATGATCATTGGGTCTTTAAAAATGCTGCCCAAAAAAGTAACAGGTCCGGCCTTTAACAAAACATATAAGGTAAAAAGCATCACCGCTAAGCTTTCAAGTGATGACATCAGGGAAGATAACTTTTTTGATTCCCATATATAGGGCCGGTATAAAGTAGCTACAATACCTAATGGTGCCATCTTTACAAGCCCGCCAACAGTGCCATCATAATCCATTCCTAACGAAAAAGCTGATTCAGCATATTCGGCAATACGGTTAAAACCTTCCTGTGCGTTTTGTACAGATTCTGTGAGTTTATTCAAAGCAAGATCCTCCATTTCTTCCTGCAATTTTTCACTTGCCAACCATAAACCTACACCAGCAACAATTACTATAAAGAATGCCAATACAATCCTCACAAAAACTTCTTTTATCTTTTTGAGATAACTGAAAAGAATGAAAAGCATAAAAAAGGGTAAATAGGAAAAAAGAATATAGCTTTTTACCAACCCTAATATGAATGCAGAAAAAATAGCTACCAAAAGGTTTTTTACAACAGATTCTTTTTTCAAAAACGCTTTATACATGGAGTAGGTAAGCCAGCCAAGCATACCGGTACATAAAGGGTCTTTTAAAATACCCGAGCTCCAGAATACAAAATTTGGCAAATACAATATGGCGATTGCAAATTGTTTATGCAGGTTTGGATATTGCTCATAAAAGAACCTGTACAATTTCCATACGCCGCTGAAAGAGATCATTGAAAAGATGAGTGTAATAACACTGTAGCTTCCAAAAGTGAAAAAGGAAAAAAAACTAACGAGCCTTGCAATAAAAAAGTTGCTTTCACTGTTGAAATAGCCTTTGTTCAGTGTATCGGCCAAAAGCGTATAGTCAAAATCTTTTCCGGGTATAAACCAAAGTCCGATGTTGTTAATGTCCTTTAATATGAGTCTTGTGATATTGATGCCTTCAGGGTAATATAAAAAGGTGGAATCGACTTTTGCCAGCTTAAGACTGAAAATGATATAAGCAATGGTGCTGAAGATCTTTATCCAGAAGCCGATACGGTGGTATTTTTTTAGAACGGGATCGTCTATTTTTTTTCGCCGCCATGCAAAAAAAAGAGCAAACAACGCAACATACAGTGGAAACAGTATGATGTCTGATAAATGGCTCATGTGGTTAGTATAGTAATGCTGTGTTTACCAGCAGCAAACAAATTTATCTTAAAATATCAATTGCTGTTTAACAATATACATTTATTTTGTCCCAATTAATTTATATCCATTATGTGTGGTATTGCAGGAGCGGTAAATTTTAAAATTGATCACGGGCTTGTAAACAAGTATATGTTTCACCGTGGGCCGGATGAACAAAATGGTTTTGCCACCGGCAATGTTGATCTTTACCATCTCCGTTTAGCTATCCTTGACATCAGCGGAGGTAAACAACCCATGCACCTTGGTGACAGGTATACGATCATCTTCAATGGAGAGATTTATAATCATGCTGAAGTACGACAAGAGTTAAATATAAAAGGCAATACTTCATCTGATACAGAAACATTGCTTCTTTTGTACAGGCAATATGGTGAAGGAATGCTTGATTACCTGGATGGGATGTTTGTTTTTGCCATTTATGATAATGAAGAAAAGAAGCTATTCCTTGCAAGAGACAGGGCAGGTAAGAAGCCATTGTATATTTATAACGATGGAGCTAAAATTGTTTTTGCAAGTGAACTCAATTGCCTGAAAGGCTTGCTGCCGTTGCAGATGCAAACAGAAAATGTTTATCATTATTTACGTTTCGGCAGCTTTTATAAACAGCTCACGCCTTATAAAAATGTGAGAGAACTGGGTGCAGGTAGTTTTGCTGTGATAAACTCCAAAACACTTGACTATACAGAAAGAAAATGGTGGGATATCGCTGCGTTTTACAGCCAGCAACATACACACGACTTTGAGGAAAGCTCTTCAATAGTTGATTCCGATCTTCACAAGGCAGTTAAAAGAAGAGTTGAATCATCCGACCTTGAAGTAGGAAGTTTTTTAAGCGGCGGTATCGACAGTGGTCTTGTTACAGCAATAGCAAGCGAGTATAATAATAAATTAAAAACCTTTACGGTCTCTTTTGATGGTGAGTATGATGAAGCACCACTTGCAAAACTGGTGGCTGATAAATATAAAACACATCATACACAGATCAATATTTCCTTTGACCATTTGAAGGATGATGTGGAGCGGATAATAAGTAATTACGGAGAGCCTTTCTTTGACAGCTCAGCCATACCAAGTTATTATGTAAGTAAGGAAGCAAGAAAATACCTGACGGTAATTTTAAATGGCGATGGGGCTGATGAGTTGTTTGGCGGATACCGGCGCTATGTTCCTTTTGCACGGTACGATTTTTTTAAGCCCAATGTATTGGTAAAAAGCGGTGCAATGATGGCAAAGAATATCATGCCATCTACCCACAATAAAAAGTCAGCCTACAATTATTTGTACCGGCTTGCTTCGCTGGCATCAAAAAATAACCTGCATGTTTATTTATCAGCCGGAGTTGATATCCTGGAGGATTTTGAAAAGAATATCACCCATCCTCCCAAAAATTATTTGAAACAGATGGAAGATGATTTCAATAGTGTCGCAGCAGCCAATATAAGCGGACTTAAAAAGATAATGCTGCTCGATTTTGATACCAATCTTTTTAATGATCTGCTGGTGAAAATGGATATTGCAAGTATGGCTAATTCACTGGAAGGCCGCAGCCCTTTTTTAAGCAAAGAACTACTGGAGTATGCACCGGGAATGAATGATAATTTTAAAATAAAAGGCCGCACCACCAAGCACTTATTACGGCAGCTTGCAAAAAAATACTTACCCGGAGAGATCATCCATCAGCCTAAAAGAGGGTTTGAGATACCATTAAAAAAATGGGTGGATAATGAATTGAAAGAGATCATTCACAGTTATATTGATACCGGAGATGCTGTTTCAAAACAATTCATTAACCCTGCTTTCATAAAAAAATTACTGGCTGGTACTGCGCCGGTTCCGGCAGAAAAAAGAGCCAAAATATTATGGACACTTTTTAGTCTTGAAGTGTGGTATAAAAAAGTGTATTTGTCAAAATGATCTATTTTTATAGCGAATTGCTGCTACCCTCTTAAAAAATCACAAATGATCCGCCCTCTCATTTCAAAGAAAAATTTCAACCATTCAAACAAAAGGAAGTAAAGGTTGTATATAAAGGGAGATTAAACGAAGTATTATGCATTCATTCACCATTAAAGACCTTGAGAATTTATCGGGGATAAAGGCACATACCATTCGTATCTGGGAGCAGCGTTACCAGTTTTTAAGACCCAGCCGCACTGAAACAAATATCCGCTATTACAGTTGTGATGAATTAAAAAAGCTCCTCAATGTTGCCCTGCTTAATAAATACGGGTTTAAGATATCTCACATAGATAAGATGTGTGAGACAGAATTAAGGGAGAAGATACTTTCCCTTTCAGGTCCCGAAGCATTGCAGGAAAGAATAATAAATGAACTGATACAACTTATGGTTGACCTGGATATGGATAAGTTTGAAAATATGGTTGATCGTTATATTTCAGCAAAGGGAATTGAAAAAACCATTGTACAAATTTTATTTCCCTTTCTTGAAAAGATAGGGATACTGTGGCAGACAAATCATATCAATCCTGCACAGGAGCATCTTGTTACAAATATTATAAGGCAAAAACTGATAGTAGGAATTGAAGGAGTAAAAACATCTTTAAAAGTTGATAAATCAGTGCTCCTTTTTTTACCAGAAGGCGAATATCATGAAGTAGGTTTGTTGTTCGTTTACTATTTGCTCAAAAGCCGCGGCGCTTCCATCGTTTATCTTGGTGCTAACATCCCTCTTATTGATGTGGAATATGTTGTAAGATTGAAAAGCCCGGATTATATTTTTTCTCATATCACTTCCCTCGCCAATAAATTCAATTTTGAAAAATTTATTACCGCCCTTAGTAAAAAATTCACTGGTACTCCTATAATCCTTTCCGGGCAATTAATACGTTCCTATCAAAAGAAACTGCCTTCCACAATAAAAATAAAAAGATCATTTCCTGAAACCATGGAATTTATCTCCGGGCTTTGATTATTTTCCTATTATCAGCGATATAAAAAATAAATAAAATTGTAAACTATTGGTAATCAAATTGTTTAAAGTTTATCATAAATTTTTAAACAAAAGTATGTTTGCTGTAAACCAAGTTGTTTAATTTTACGTACAATTAAGTTAAACAGGAGGGCATTATGAGACCAGTAGAATTTGATCAGCTTTTAGTGAACAACACAGAGTTTTTAAAACCTTTTGCAATAACGCTTACAAGGGATAATGAAACTGCAAAAGATCTTTTACAGGAAACCATGTTCAGGGCCTTAGCTAACAGGGATAAGTATAATGTAGGTACTAATATCAAAGCATGGTTATATACCATCATGCGGAATATATTTATCAATAATTACCGCAGGAAGGCAAAACAGAATACCATATTTGACAATACACCTAACGATTTTCTGCTTGACCACAATCAGAGCGCTGTTGCCAACAGGGCCGAAATAACTTTAAGTGTAAAAGATATCCAGGCGGCGGTTCATCATTTGCCGCATATTTTCCGTAATCCATTTATGTTGTATTTCGAAGGGTATAAGTACCACGAAATTGCCGACATGCTGCATGAACCTTTGGGTACTATAAAAAGCAGGATACACTTTGCAAGAAAATTATTGAAGGAACAGATAGCCCGTTTTTAATCAGTATTTTTTATTCCCACAATTTATGAGGTCAATAATATTTTTATTGATGCCTTTGTATAATTTGTGGGAATCATTTTAAGTTAGCGATACATCTTTGAGAATATTTTAAACTTAACAACAACCATGAGAAAAGTGGTGGTAATAGGCAGCGGGTTTGCAGGTATGTCGGCCGCCTGTTTCATGGCAAAAGCCGGTTGGGATGTAGTGGTTGTTGAAAAGAATGAAATGCCGGGCGGCAGAGCAAGACAATTGAAAGCTGATGGCTTTACATTTGATATGGGCCCCAGCTGGTATTGGATGCCGGATGTGTTTGAACGTTTTTTTGATTCCTTCGGAAAACAAGTTTCTGACCATTATCAATTACAGAGACTGGATCCTTCGTATCGCATCTATTGGGCGGACGAAAAAATGGATATACCCGCCAGTTATACAGAACTGCAAAAGTTATTTGAAAATATTGAACCAGGCAGTGCAAGGGCTTTGGATAAGTTTTTATCCGGAGCTGCTTATAAATATAATATTGGTATGAACAAACTTGTTTACAAGCCTGGCCGTTCATTAACCGAATTTGCAGACATTGATCTATTAAAAGGTTTATTTAAGCTGGATGTATTTTCTTCCATAAAAACTCATATCAGCAGATATTTTAAACATCCTAAGCTGCAGCAATTGCTTGAGTTCCCCGTTTTGTTTTTAGGCGCTTTACCAAAAGATACACCGGCTTTATACAGCCTGATGAATTATGCTGATATCAAATTGGGTACCTGGTATCCGCAAGGAGGGATGTATAGTGTTGTAAACGGAATGTATTCTTTAGCAAAAGAACTGGGAGTGAAATTCCATTTTGATCATGATGTAACGCATATTATTACTGCCGAGGGCCGGGCAACAGGAGTTTCCGCACAACATAAAGACAAGGAGATATTTTTTTCTGCAGATGCAATCATATCCAATGCGGATTATCATTTTACAGAAAATAAACTGCTTGATAAAGACAAACAGGTGTATTCAGAAAAATATTGGGATAAAAGAGTAATGGCACCGAGCTGCCTGCTGTATTATGTAGGCATCAGCAAAAAGCTAAAAAATATATTGCATCACTCTTTATTTTTTGATACCAGCTTTAAAACACATGGCGAACAGATTTATAGGAAAATTGCATGGCCGGACGAACCTTTATTTTATGTAAGTACCACTTCAGTGTCAGATGATACAGTTGCGCCGCCAGGTTGCGAAAACCTTTTTTTTCTCATTCCTGTTGCAGCGGGTTTATCAGGCGATACAGCGGAATTAAGAGAAAAATATTTTGAAAAAATATTACAGCGGTTTGAAAAGAAGATTGGTGAACAAATAAAGAATGCCATCATTTATAAAAGATCGTATTCGATAAGTAATTTCATCAGCGATTATAATTCTTTTAAAGGGAATGCTTATGGTTTGGCAAATACGCTTGAACAAACCGCATTACTTAAACCGGCAATACAAAATAAAAAAGTAAAGAATCTTTTTTATACCGGGCAACTAACGGTACCGGGACCGGGAGTTCCACCAAGTTTGATAAGTGGTGAAGTAGTAGCGAAAGAAGTGTTGAAATATTTTTAGCTGAATAATACAATATTTTAAACATACGGTAATTAATTCGATAATGTACCAAAACTTGCAGTATGATAAATCTCTTTCATGAAGTAGGTCACCTTTGCAGTAAGATAACTACTGAAAAGTACAGCACTTCTTTCAGCCGTGCTATTAAATTACTTCACAACGATATGCGTACACCTATTTATGATATTTATGGATTTGTACGTTTTGCCGACGAGATCGTGGATACTTTTCATGATTATGATAAGGCGACCCTGCTGGCAGAATTTAAAAAAGAAACTTTTACTGCTATAGAAAGAGGAATAAGCCTTAACCCAATCTTACAAAGCTTTCAATCAACTGTACATAAATATCATATAAACCCTGAATTGATCGGTGCTTTCTTTCATTCGATGGAAATGGATCTTACACGATCCTTCTATACCTGTGAAAAATATAAGGAATATATTTATGGCAGTGCTGAAGTGGTTGGTCTTATGTGCCTGCATGTTTTTTGTGAAGGCGATAAAGAAATGTATGGCAGGCTTAAGCCTTTCGCCCAATCTCTCGGAGCAGCATTTCAAAAAGTAAATTTCCTGAGAGATGCCAAAGCAGATCACCAGCAATTGAACCGGACATATTTTCCCGAAGTGGACTTTGACAACTTTACATTTTTTTCAAAGAAGCAGATCGAAGAAGATATTGCGTCAGACTTTGCAAAAGCATACACAGGCATAACGCAATTGCCGGTAAAAGCAAGATTTGGAGTGTATGTAGCATACAAATATTATTTATCTCTCTTTAATAAAATAAAAAAGGCGCAACCCAAATCCATCCTGCGCCAGCGTTTCCGCATTCCCAATTACCGGAAAGTATTCATATTGGCAAAAGCAAGCCTGAGGGCACAGTTGAATATTTTATAACTTGCAGGCATGGATGTTATTTTAGTTGACGAAAACGACAATGCAATCGGTACGATGGGCAAAATGGAAGTTCATGAAAAGGCAATTTTGCACAGGGCTTTCAGTATTTTTATTTTTAATGATAAGGGTGAAATGCTCCTGCAAAAAAGAGCAGACAATAAATATCATAGCGCCGGTTTATGGACCAATACCTGCTGCAGTCATCCCCGCCCGGGAGAAGATACATTAAATGCAGCCCGGAAAAGACTGGAAGAAGAGATGGGTTTTACAACCACACTTTCCAAAGCGTTTTCATTTATATATAAAGCACCTTTTGATAATGGCCTTACCGAACATGAATACGATCATGTTTTTATTGGTACGCATAACGGAGCTGTACAACCAGATCCGCACGAAGTGAGCGATTATTGTTACCAGTCTCTACGGGAGATCAAAGACAATATACAAATGCAACCCGGGCATTTTACGGAGTGGTTTAAAATTGCCTTACCTAAGCTGGAAGGATATTTAAACACAAGAATAAAAGCTACCTAATTTCCTTTTCAATTTTATGCAGAACAAAAAAGCGATCATCATTGGCAGCGGCGTGGCGGGATTAGCGGTTGCCATAAGATTACGCCTGCAAGGATTTGAAGTGGAAGTATATGAGAAAAATAATTACCCCGGTGGTAAACTGCATACTTTTGAAAAAGATGGTTTTTGTTTTGATGCCGGCCCTTCTTTGTTTACCCAACCGCAAAATATTGAAGAGCTTTTTTCACTCGCAGAAGAACCTGTAGAAAAATATTTTTCATACCAGCCGCTGGAGAGCAGTTGCAAGTATTTTTATGAGAATGGGAAAGTAGTGGAAGCTTTTTCGGATATTACTGCATTTGGAGAAGAGTTAAAAGAAAAAGTAAATGAAGATGCTTTACATGTGACCGGTTATCTCCAGCAGTCTTCCTGTACATATGACAAGATCGGAAACATCTTTTTAAATCATTCCCTTCATAAAAGAAGGGTATGGTTTAATAAAAAGATATTTACAGCTTTAGCCGCAGTAAAATGGGCACATCTCTTTAAATCGCTGAATCAGTATAATCACAAATATTTTACTTCAGCAGAAACAGTACAACTATTTAACCGCTTTGCCACTTACAATGGCAGCAATCCATACAAAGCGCCCGGAATGTTGAGTATGATCCCACATTTGGAAATGAATGAAGGAACATTTTATCCCAATGGAGGAATGATAAGCATTACCAATGCATTGTTCCGGTTAGCAAAAGAAAAAGGAGTAGAGTTTCATTTTAATTCACCGGTGGAGCGTATTATACATACAGCAGGAAAAATAAAAGGTGTGGTGGTTAATGAGGAAAATATCTCATCGGGTATAGTTGTGAGCAACAGCGATATTTATTTTACGTATAAAGACCTTTTAAATGATCCTGTTAAAACAAAAAAAATAATAAAACAGGAGAGGAGCAGCAGCGCTGTTATTTTTTATTGGGGCATCAATAAAATATTTCCCCAACTGCAACTCCACAATATTTTTTTTAGTAATGATTATAAAAGGGAATTTGACAACATTTTTATTCATAAGAAAGTTTTCGATGATCCAACCGTATATGTAAACATTACCTCTAAAATGGAAACATCGATGTCGCCGGATGGAATGGAGAATTGGTTTGTGATGGTAAACGTGCCGGCCAATGTTGGCCAGGATTGGGAAGCAGCAAAGGAAGAATTAAAAGGAATTGTGATAAATAAATTAAGCCGGTTACTGGGAGAGGACATTTTATCATTGATAGTAACAGAAGAAATTGTAGACCCGGCAATGATCGAGGCTCAAACTTCTTCTTATATGGGTTCTTTGTATGGTACCAGTTCCAATTCAAAATGGTCCGCTTTTTTCCGGCACCCCAATTTTACAAGCCGTATAAGAGGATTATATTTTTGCGGCGGCAGCGTGCATCCCGGTGGTGGTATTCCCCTATGCCTGAAAAGCGCAAAAATTGTTAGTGAGTTAATTACAGACGATCTTAAAAAATACAAGTGAAGAGGAATTTTTCAAAACACGATATTGCCACCATCATTGCTGTATTGTTTCATGCAGTTGGACTTGCAGGTATCCTTATTTTTAAAAGCGAATTTATAACCGGCCTTACTCCCTTTAATCTTTTGCTTAGTTTTTTATTGCTGGTATGGACACAGGAGAATAAGAATATTTTCTTTTTCCTGTTTGCAATAGCAACGGTAATTACAGGCTATGCTGTTGAAGTGATTGGAGTGAACACGGGTTTGTTATTTGGCGATTATCATTATGGCGATGTGTTAGGGATCAAATGGAAGAATGTGCCGTTAATAGTTGGTGTAAATTGGTTTATCGTAGTGTATTGCTCCGGTATAAGTGTTACAGCATTATTGCAAAGAATCATTAAACCTTTATCATCAACACCTGCTGAACCTGCGCCGGTACTAAAGGCCATATCCATCATTTCAGACGGAGCTACTTTAGCGCTGATATTGGATTGGCTGATGGAACCTGTTGCAATGAAACTGGGTTTTTGGCAGTGGGAAAATAATGAGGTGCCGGTTTATAATTATATATGCTGGTTTGTAATAAGCGTGGTGCTGATGATATTCTTTCGTTTTTCCGCATTTGAAAAAAGGAACAAATTCGCTATACATTTGTTGTTGATACAGGTGATGTTCTTTTTAATACTCAGGACATTTTTATAATGAATGCATTTTTATTTATACTAATTGTGCTTGTAACATTTCTTACAATGGAAGCCGTTACATGGCTTGCGCACCGTTATGTAATGCATGGTTTTCTCTGGTATCTTCATCGTGATCATCACCAGAAAGGACCAGGTTTTTTTGAAAAGAATGATGCCTTCTTTCTCATCTTCGCCATACCGAGCTGGCTTTGCATTATGCTCGGTCTTCAAGATAAAATTTATTGGATGGCTGCAATTGGTTTTGGTATTGCTATGTATGGCCTTGCTTATTTTTTAGTGCATGAAGTGATCATACACCAACGTTTTAAATGGTTTACTAAAAGCAATAACACGTATGTACGTGCCATCCGCCGGGCACATAAGATGCATCACAAACATTTGGAAAAAGAAGATGGCGAAAGTTTTGGAATGTTGCTTGTTGCCAAAAAATATTGGAATAAGGTAAGAGAAGATAAAAAGAAATCTAAGCTCCTCTCTTAAGCCTTTTATTTTTTCCTCTTTGCAACGCCAAGTAACAATACGGGCAACAAGACCAAATTTGTTAATGTAGCAGTAAGTAACGTTACTGATGTAAGCCAGCCCAACGCAAATGTTCCTCCAAAACTACTGAAACAAAAGATCACAAATCCTGCGATCAATACAAGAGATGTATAAACAATGCTGAGGCCTGTATGCTTAATAGTGGAGGTAACTGTTTCTTCCACATCATTATTATACGTTGGTAATTCCTGTTTATAATTTACAAGAAAACGGATAGTGATATCAATAGCAATACCCAGCGCCACACTAAATACCAGGACAGTGGAAGGTTTGAGAGGAACTCCGGCCCAACCCATAATGCCTGCCGTGATGATCAACGGGATGAGATTGGGTATTAACGAACAAACCAGTATTCTTACTGATTTGAACAGGTACAGCATACAAAGTGAAATGAGAAGGAATGCCCACATGATGCTTTCCTTAAGGCCATTGATGATAAACCTGCTGCCCTCTAAAAATGTAATACTGGTTCCCGTTAGTTCAACCTTATATTGTGGTATGGTGTCGTACTTTGAAAAAGTAGTGTCAATAGAAATAGTGGAATCAATATCTGATATGACAGTATCTAATTTGAAAGGGCTTTTCCTGTCGGGTTCACGAAAAACATATTTGGCAGTGTCAAAGAGCTCGTTGGCTTTTTTCTGAATGCTGTCTAAAACAGCAGGCAATTCTTTTGTGCCAATATCTTTCATGCTAACGCTGATACGGGTTGTTTGCTTTGCAGAATCCATAAAGGAAGAAAGCATTTTGGTAAAATTATTTTTACTGCTGCTGTCTCCTTTGTTTGTTTTAAGATAGTCGCTCATAAAAACTATCTCGTTAAATGATGGCATCTGGTAATAAGCAGAATCGCCATCAAAAAACGCCTGCTTGGCAAACTTCAATCCTTCAGCAATGCTGATTGGCCTGTTCATATTTTGCATGGCTGCAATGTATTGTGCCAGTGTATCTGATTTTGCAAAAACAGTAAGACCTCTTGTTCCTGCCAGCCCGTTCTTCTTATTTGTTTGTACCACAATTTCCAGTGGCATCACGCCTTTAAAATTCTTCTCAAAGAATTTAAGATCAGTATAGAGCTTGTCTTTTTTGGGGAGGTCGTCAACAATATAGCCAACTGTTTTAAGCCTGAAGATGCCTGCAATAGCGCCAATAAGCAAAATAGATGTCGCTCCGTAAACAAGTGGCTTATGATTAAGCACCCATTTTTCAATACCTATTAAAAATGAGGTAACGAGTTTGTTATTGAGATACCTTGTCTGGGCTTTACCGGGTACGGGTAAATAACTTAATGCGGCAGGCAGCAGGATGAAAGAGATAACAAAGATCAGCATGATACTTACGCCGGCCACTACCCCAAATTCTTTCAATACCGCACTTTTTGTAAAAGCAAATACACCAAAGCCAATACCAGCAGTGATATTGCAAAACAAGGTTACAATACCCATTTTGCTCACCATCTCGATCAATGCCTGGTTCTTGTTGCCGTTTTGCAAATAAGAAGTATGATACTTATTGATAAAATAAATACAGTTGGGGATACCGATCACTACAATAAGTGGAGGCACCAATGCGGAAAGAATGGTAAGCTGAAAACCGCATAAATATAAAAAGCCAACACTCCATATCACACCGATCAGTACAACCAGCAGGGAAAGAATAGTCACACTGAAAGAACGGAAAAATAAAAGCAATATCAGCGCACTTAAGATAAGTGAACCGATCAAGAAGAAACGCATTTCTTTTTGTATGCGGTCGCTGCTGATAGTTCGTATAAGTGGTAAACCACTGCGGTATGTTTCTGTATGAGTAGTGTTTTCAAAATTTTGTACACAGGCAAGGATGTCACCAACGATCCTGGTACGTAAAGGTGAATTGAGAGAATCTTTATTAATGCTGATACCTGCGAGGTAACAATTTGTTTCAGGATTGTATAAACGGGTCTTGTAAAACGGGAGGTTCAGGAAAACATTTTTTGCACTGTCCAGCATAGCCTGTGACGAAATGCTTTCATCAAAGATCTTTACCGGGTTTAATTTTTGCGTAAGTGAGTCCTTTTGAAGGTTAATCGCCGCCGGCACGCTTAATACACCAGATACGTTATGTACTTTTTTTAATTGGTCCAGTAAATTATTATATGCTTTAAAATAATCCAGCTGGAAAAATTTATCTGTCTGTACTGCGATCACTAATACGTTGCCGTCATCACCAAACTTTTTCCTGAAAGCAACATAATCCTGGTATTTGGGATTATCTGTTGGAATGGCTTTGCCAAATTCATAGCTTAATTTTACCTTTTTTGCAAAATATCCCATCACTCCCGTAACAGCAGCCAAAGAGATCAAAAGGATAAGGCGGTATTTAATAACAGAGTTTCCTAAACGTTGCCACATATATAAAACGACGAATTACGAATGACGAATTTTGAGTGTGGCTGCAAAGAAAACACATTTGAACGTTATTGTATGTTTCCAATGGGTTAATGTTGATTATTTTTGACTTCTTTGATTGCACTAAATGACACACAAAACAAAAGGTATCGTATTACGGACGGTCAAATATGGCGAAACCAGCCTGGTGGTTACCATATTAACGGAACTTTTTGGTGTGCAAACCTATATGGTGAATGGCGTTCGTTCTTCAAAAAAAACTTCAGCAAAAGCAAATCTTTTTCAACCCGGTGCAGTACTTGACCTCGTTGTTTATCATCATGATCAAAAAAATATGCAACGCATACGGGAGTTTGGATGGGCTGTTATTTATGAGAATGTGCTTACAGATGTGATAAAAAACAGCATTGCCCTGTACATTGTTGAATTGCTGTACAAATCTTTAAAGCAACCTGAAACAAATGAAGAGCTGTTTTATTTTGCTGAAGATGTTCTGTTGCATTTGGATAAAGCCGGCAGGCAGATAACTGCCAATATACCTTTATATTTTGCCCTTCACCTGGCGCATTTTTTAGGCTTTCGGATGAATGATGAATATGATGCGGAGCAAAATATACTCGACCTGCAGGAAGGCAATTTTGTAAAAGAGCAACCAACGCATTTGCATTATATCGAAGGAGAAAACGCTTTGCTTACCTCGCAAATATTAAAAGTTATGCAGCTGGAAGAGCTGTCTCATTTTCAGATGCACCATGAAGTAAGAAGGACTTTATTGCATTACTACCACAATTATTACGCACTGCACATACAGGATTTTGGTGAAATGAAAACACTCGCAGTACTGCAGGATGTTTTATAGATCGAACTTATTTGGGCTATACCATTTAGTTAGTTGGTAAAAATCCTTACGCCTGCAGCAACTGTAACCTTTGCAGAAGGATTTACGGTAAATTGCCCTATATGAACATCATTGGCAATAACTGCATTTGATGCTTGTTGTGCTGTAAACGAACCTAAAGAAGCTTCGCTGCTTGTACCCTGCATAAAATGTAACATGCCTGCTTTGCCGGTAATTACAAGATTAGAAAGTGTAGTGCCCAGGATACTTCCATTATCTTTCACGGTTCCGTTAATAGTAAGCGTATTATTTGCTATGCTGATAAATTTAGAATCATTGAGTATAAGGTCATGAACTGTAACAGAAGCAGCAAGTACAGGAGGAAAATTAATGCTTGCAATCGTTACGTCCGCATTAGAAGGTGGCACGCCACAGCATGTTGCCCAATTTGCAGCATTGAGCCAATCTGAATCAACAGTACCGTACCATGTATATCCTTTAAAAGAAGTATCCTTCACCGTTGAGCCAGTAGAAAGCGTCCTGGCGCTGTCATCATACAACATTGTCATAGGTGTAAACGAAAGATCATAGTTTAATACATTGCCGCTTGCCGCCGCATCCATTCCATTGCCTGCTTTAGCAAGATTGCCATTACCCCAGTCAAAAAAAGTGATGGTTGTATCCTGAGAAGGTAGATTGCCCACAAGCCTCACTTCCACAGGCCCGTTAAAATAGCTAACATTTGAACCAGTAGTTTGTGATTGAGATTGCACACCTACTACTAATTTATTGGCAGCAGGGCTGTTCCATTTTATTTGGTTTACAGGGTTTCCTTTGCCACCAACAGCAGTCGTGCCACTTCCAGATCCACCAACATAATCCCTGAAAAACTCAGTAATGTCTGTTCCCAACTGGTCATTAAAAAAACGCTTTAATGAATCTGCGTTGGCAGCTTTGCCTTTTAGCACAGTTTGATAATTGGTTAAAGCAGCAAAGAATTTTTCGTTACCGCAAATTGCCCGAAGCATAGAAACAACCATGCAGCCACGTTCATACACTGCAGTTCCATAGCTGGAATTCCATATACCAAGACTGCTGGCAATATTGGCATCAGGTATCCAAAGGCTGGTATTGGTAAGTGATAGTGCAGCGCCTTTTCTAAAATTTCTTACAGCATAAGCACTGTAGCCAAGTGAAGGAACTAATTCAGCTGACAATATCTCACCATAACGGGCAAAGCCTTCAGCCAGCCACAGATCATTCCATGTTGCAGGTGTTACATTATCTCCAAACCATTGATGAGTCAGCTCATGATCCAGTGTGGTAAGCGATGTGATAACATCTGAAGAAATACCGCTGAATGTCTGGTGTTCCATTCCGCCTGCACCCATCAGGCCATCATAGTAACCATGTTTTTCTTCTTTAAAAGGGTAATCACCCAGTTTGCTGCTGAATGCCTGAACCACAGTATTCATTTTTTGCATAGCACTCACAGCATTAGTGTAATAAGATTCCTGTTTGCCACCAAGCAGGTACCAGTAAACCGGTATATTAGTTCCGTTTAATTGTATGCTGCTGTAATAACGGCGATACTTAGCCGCAGAAAGAAATACAAGGTAGGATGCCATCGGGTACCTTGTTTTGTAATGGAAAGTCCGCAAGCCATCTGCAATAACAGAATCTGTAAGGACACCATTGCTGGCTACCCAAAATGTATCAGCATCATGCCACGGAACAGTAACATTAATATCCATTGAATCTATCTTATCCTGCATATCAGCTTTGCATGGCCACCAGTTCCTGTCTTCATAAGATTCTGATAAAGTAGTAATATAGTTTTGCGTTTCGCCAAACTGGTCAGAATAGTTTAGCCTCGTAAATCCTCCACCCAGGCCGCTTTCCACAGGCGTTCCCTGATAAGCGATGGTAACGGAATCAATTGTATTTGCAGAGGCAATAACAGATGGAAGAACAATGTTAAGAACATCTACATTACCTGAAGAAGGAAAAAATACGGAGCAATCATTTCCGTGATATTTTACAAAGACTGTATTTTCGAACGACTCCTTTATAAAATCGAAACTGATAGTTGATACACCGGCCTCCAGTGTTTTAAAATAAGTAGTGACGGAGCCTAAAATATCCCCATTAAGGTTAGGATCAACCCTCCAGCTAACACGATGATAGATAACATCAATATTAGCACCGGTGCCACTGTGCCCCGTCGATAAGGATTCTTCAGCACGCATAGTAGTTGTATGCCTTCCATGCATCCTGAATTTTTCCTGCGCAAAAAGTATAGTTGTAACCAGGAGCAGTATAAATAAAAATGTGAATTTTATTTTCATTATTATCATTACAGGACAAGTGTGTACCGGCAAGTAAATAAAGGTACCAAAGGAATTGCTGATGTAGCTACATTTTAACAAGCGCTGTTAATCCACAGAGGAGAAAAATACGTATTGATACATAACGATGAAGGGTACTTTAGACGCTGAAAAAATATTTTTAAAATTTCTTTAAAAAAATTTGGCAGCATCAAAAAAATAATTTCATCTTTGCAACGCAAAAATTAATTATTTAAAAACAAAACATGCAACGCACACAATTACATATTGAGTTTGCAAAGGTGAATAGCCCAAAAGGCTATGATACCAATGCCGGGGCATGTTATGCTGAAGAATAGTTTACCAAAACAAACTGATTTCAATAACAAGTCCCGGCGTTTCAGTCGGGATTTTTGTTTGTGATAAACTTAAAATTTAAAAACAAGTTATGCTGTTACGACATATAATCATTTATCCGTCGCAATGGGTGCTGCAGTCAACAATAGATGTGACTGTAACAGGCAGGATCATGCGTATGAGGGAGGGTAAAAGCGATCTGTTTAATGATAAAAAATATTGGCCGGGAATATGCCATATATAGCACAGTGATGTGCTGTTTGCAAAAGCCCGGCTTGTTGAAGCCGGGCTTTTTGTTTATAGCTGGCACTAAAGAAAAGGAGGTGGAAGATGGAAACATTGCATGTTTTGAAAATATTGTTGTTGCTGATAAAAGTTATCGCCTTTGTATACAATAAAGTAAATAAAAACAAATAATGAAGGATATGAAATTGATAATAGCTGTATTGCTGTTTCGCACAGTAATGGTATTGCTGGAAAGCAAACTAAGAAATAAAAGAGGGGACTATTAAAGTATAGCAGAAGGAGGAATAAACGGGCATCTCTAACGGAGTCTGATACTCGTCAGAGTCGTCAGACCCGGGAGATGCACCGGGGTGCCTTTGTGAAAAGGCCTGTTCGTCTAATGGTTCAGGATATCAAGCTTTCTACTTGATGAAATGGGTTCTCCCGAAAGCTTTCGGGACATACAGGCTTCAATGGTTCATTGGTGTAATGGTAACATCACAGATTGTCTATCTGGAGTAATGAGTTCGATCCTCATATGAACCGCAATACGGTTTGGTGTAATGGCAACATTTTCATCTTCCTTTCTTTCTGAAAGGTAAACATAAGAGGAAAGTACCAGGTTCAAATCCCGGGACCGTACATAATGGCTCATGCCGCAAATAAAAGTGAACAATTAAAAAACAAATGTTGAACGGGCGTCGCCAATGTCGCTCCACATTGAACAAAAAGATCATAACCAAAAAACAAACAACCATGGAACAGATGAGACAATGGAGAACGCTTAGCGGAAAATGGATCCGCAGGCCGATCGGGGAAGAAATAACAGAAGTGATCGCAAAGGAAAGGGCGATGGGCCATGAACTGAAAGTATGTATTGGTACCGATAGCCAGGTAAAGAGCCGGGAAACAGAATTTGCGACGGTGATCGTTTTTATCCGCAAGGGGAAAGGTGGTTTTATGTATATACACAATGAGACCACTACTCAGAAGATGAACATAAAACAACGTATGCTAACGGAAGTGGCTAAAAGTATTGATGTGGCGTATTCGCTGTGCAACATCTTCAGCCGCTACAGCGTGGATATGGAAGTGCATGCGGATATCAACACCAACCCATCTTTTAAAAGTAATGATGCTTTGAAAGATGCGATGGGTTATATCATCGGGATGGGTTTTGCTTTTAAAGCGAAACCGGATGCCTTTGCAAGTTCAAGCTGTGCGAATAAAGTTGTGCAGTAGAAACAATAATTACTATAACAAACTAAAAATAAAAAAATGTTGTTTAAAATTTTTAATAGGGAAATAACAAATCCGGGTGCAATGTTCGCCGGGCATTATATAGAGGTAAAAGCATTTTATGCCTGGCATTTCAACAGGTTGCCATGTGTAAGCTTTATTGGTGAAACAGACGTGTCTAAAGCCTATACATATATCAGCGAAAGGTTCCAGTATCAGGTTGAGTCTGTTTACCAGCATGCCTGGTACGAACATGACGAGAACAAAATGTTTTTTAATAACAGCATTTTTGTTTTCCAGGGCAAAAGGATGATAGAATTGGCAAATGACTATTGCCAGATACTGTTTGCGCCATCACAGTATGGATGGGCTAACGAAGTAGTAAAGGAACTGGCAACATTCAGGAAAGTACCTGAAGCCAATGCCGGGAGGATTGTGGGTTTTGCCCGCCAGCCTGCTGAGAATTAAAACCAACATCCGGTGCTTAACCGGCACCGGATGTTTTTGGTTTTTGTACTTAGCTTTAGGAATGCTATTAAGCATCGTTGCGTCGCACACTTGTACAGGATAACTTTATGCAGCTATTACTAAATATTTTTCCGAATTTGCTTCTCTAAAAATTAACAGCATGCACAAAATAAAATATACTGTACTCATCATCTCCTGCCTCTTTGCATTTTCAGCATCCGCACAAGAATATAAAATAGAGAACAATGAAGTAAAGACCGATAAGGAGATAAAATTTAAAACAGGTTCTGCAGAGTTGCTTCCTGAAAGTGATGCTGCATTGCTCATAATAAAAAAATATCTCGAGGACAAATCATATATCTCTACACTGCGTATTGAAGCGCATACAGACAACAGCGGTGATGCAGAAGCCAATCAAAAGCTATCAGAAAAAAGAGCGGAAGCTGTTACTGACAGGCTGGTAGCTTTAGGTGTTGACTGTAATCGTTTATTACCCGTTGGCTTTGGTGGAACCAAGCCCATTGCTACTAACAGCACACCAGAAGGCAAAGCACAGAACAGGCGTATCAGTTTTGTAAATGCTGCATTAAAGGGCAAGCCTATCGGTAACATGCCAACAGATGGCGGCGGTAAAGTGGTTGGCAATCCCTGTAAATAGACTAACAAATTATGTATAAAAGACCGGCAGCAACTGCCGGTCTTTTTGTTTACAGCAGGTAATTATTTCCCCACGCCGGGATGATTAGCATTGATAATCTGTAACTAAGAATGCTATTTCGTATGGGTATCATTTTTGATGTGTTTTAGTTCTCCTATTACCAACTAATTCTTTTTTTATGAAATCAAATCTACCACGGCCTGCTCCTTGTCATGGTAAGGCAGGTAACATCCTAAAGATGATTGCGAAAAATATTGCCATTCTCATTCTTGTTTTTATCAGCAATAGTTTTCTTGTTGATACAGTTCAGGGGCAAACATTACCGGCCAATTTTCAGCAGGTGCTGGTGGCCAGTGGTATCAGTAATCCCACGGTAATGGCTTTTGCACCTGATGGCCGCTTGTTTGTTGCACAACAAACAGGACAGTTGAGGGTGATCAAGAACGGCGTACTGTTGTCGCAGCCATTCATCTCATTAAATGTGAATCCCAATGGTGAACGTGGTTTGCTCGGCATTGCTTTCGATCCGGCCTTTGCAAGTAACAATTTTATTTATCTCTATTACACTTTGTCCTCGGGAGCAAATAATCGTGTGAGCCGCTTTACTGCCAATGGTGATGTGGCTGTTGCAGGAAGTGAGGTTCCCATTCTCAATCTTGATCCTTTAAGCAGTGCAACTAATCATAATGGCGGCACATTGGCTTTTGGTCCTGATGGAAAGTTATATGTGGGAGTGGGAGAAAATGCAAACAGAGCCAATTCGCAGACCTTAAATAATTATCTCGGCAAGGTTTTGCGTATAAACAGCGACGGTAGTGTTCCTTCCGGTAATCCTTTTACAGGTGCAGGCGCACAACAACGTATCTGGTCATATGGATTAAGAAATCCATACACTATTGCCTTTCAACCCGGCAGTGGCAGGCTGTTTATAAATGATGTGGGAGAAAATACATGGGAAGAAATAAACAGCGCACAGGTTGGCGGTGGTAATTATGGCTGGGGAAATGCAGAGGGGAACAGTTCCAATCCGGCTTACAGAAATCCTATTTACGCTTACATGCATGGTTCGGCTATCGGGCAGGGCTGTGCTATTACCGGTGGAACATTTTTTAATCCTTCTGCCACCAATTATCCATCACAATATGCAGGCAGGTATTTTTTTATTGACTATTGTGGTGACTGGATAGATATGCTAACACTGAATGGCAGTACAGCAACCCGTTCCAATTTTGGAAGTGGTATTGCCGGCAGTCCTGTTTGTATCATTACCGGGCCTGATGGAAATCTTTATTTTTTATCAAGGGTCAACAGCGCTGTTTATAAAATAACTTATACAGGTGCTCAATCAACGGTCACATTAAACCCGGTAGCTGATGGCCATGTAAGGGATGGTAGTTCTGCCAATACGAATTATGGCAGCTTTACCTGGCTTACAACAAACAGGTCAACCACTGCAGGTAAAACATACCAAACTTACCTGCGGTTCAACATTGGTTCATTGCCAACAAACAGCAGTTCTGTAAAACTCAGGTTGTATGGATATGAATATTACGCAAGCGATCCATCTGTGGTGGTACAGGTATTTAATGTTCCTTCAGTAACATGGGCTGAAAATACTATTACTTATAATCAACGGCCTACCTCGGATGTAACAGTACTTGCGTCTGCTACAGTTGCCGGAACAACCGCACGCTATTATGAATGGGATCTTACTTCTTTTATCAACGCAAGAAGAACTGCTGGCGCAACTGCAGTTTCACTGGCGGTAATAAATATGACTGCTACTAATTATAACCAAACGAATTTTTATTCGAAAGAAATGTCAGCTAACAGGCCACAACTGGTGGCTGTAGTTAATAGTGCAAGGCCGGAAGTAACAGAAATAACAAAACAGGATATTGACGTATTGCCTGCAGAGATTTCTGTTTATCCCAATCCAGCCAAATCTTTTATCAATATTTCTTATCCTGCAGAACTGGAAGGCGGCACATTGCAGATTGCGGATATGACCGGCAGGGTATTGCTAAAACAAAATATCACTCAAAAAAATAAAACCACTTTAGAAACATTTGATCTGAAAAATGGAAACTATGTTATAACAGTTGAAAAAGGCGATAAAAGATATGCTAAGAAGTTTGTGATCGATAACTGATATAACATGATAAAAAACTACTGGCCAACAGGCAAACTGTTGGCCATTTTTTGTGCTGGTTAAGGGTTGTGAATTATTTTAAAGGATCCGATTTTTCAAAAGAAGGGGTACTGGAATTAAAAACATCCCACTCTTCTCGTGTGGAAAAACCTGGGACAATAAAACTTTGAGATCAAAGGGGACGGAATGAATGAGAAGTAGTGTTTTTTTCATACCGAAATAATTATACATCTAATGTAAAACACCACTTTAAAATTTTTTGTTAAACAGATCTTTATTCCTGTTAAATAAAAACAAAAACAATTTTGAGAAAGTTTATCAGAGCAGATCGTTTAAGGGCATTTCTTCGAGTATGATCCTTTCGGATGCAGTAGTATTGGTTTCCCATTTTATCAGTCTTATTTTTCCATCAGCTATTTCAATACCTGTAATGTCTCCATCAACAAAACAGCAACAGCCGCTGTTAAAATAATAAGGTTTCATTTTTGAATAATTACCCACCACATAATCGTACTCGTTCTGTTTGAAATGAATTTCTTTTTGCAGCTTTTCAATGGCAGCTTCATCATTGTTTGTTTTAGCTGATTCGAAATTCCTGTACAATCTTTCAAGGTGTGTAAGCGATCCAAATACGGGCTGGTGTGTATGTCCAGTTATTAAAACAGGGTTATCATCTTTTTCACTCCATTGGTACATGAAAAGATTATGCGCTGTTTTTAATTCATCAATGGCAGACGGAATATTTGGATTTAAATTCAGGTAACTCTGCAACGGCGCCCACACTCTTCCCACAAACCATGCGCTAAACCAATTACTATCGCTTTGCCCGTCGCCCTGGTGACCATGTGTAAGAAATATATCAAGTTGTTTATCTCCATCCTGCAACTGCAGTACAACACCTTCATATATTTTTACTGTTTCATCGTACATGCTTTTTAAATGCATGCCAGCGAAGGGATCGTTGCACCAGAATGTATCATGGTTGCCATATACTTTTGTATAATGCTGTTTTAATAAGAACTTTTTTTGTAAGGCGATACTTTCCTTGTTCTTTGCTTTCACCGGCCAAACCGTATTTTCCCAGAGCTCTTCTTCATCACCCAATGAGATAAAGTGAAAATCCTTTTCATAATAATATTGCAATGCTGTCATATAGTTGGGTTCACATATCATAAAGTCATCACTGCCGTTCTTGGCACCTTTATGCTGGTCGCTCAGTACAATAAAACGGGCATTATTAATGTTTGCAGGGATCACCAAAACCTTTTTACCGGGATTCTTTTTACTGTCTTCATACAGGTTAGTAAGCGCCGTATGCACTCTTTCCAAATTGGGCCTGCTGCTGAATTTATTGGCCAGCCAGGTCACAGGTTTGGTTAATATTTTTTGGAGTAAGCGACGCATGTGATAAATGTGTTTGCTAAAAATAAATATTTCTGTAGCAATGATGTGTTTTGTTTTTTAACCACAAGGCACACAAAGTCTTTCACAAAGTTCACTAAGCACTTGGTGTTCCTGGTGTCAATTTTCTTGTGCTCCTTGTGGTTATTTTTTTGGGTGCTATCTTCATTGGATGAAAACAATTGGATTGATCGGTGGTACTACCTGGCATTCTTCTATGGATTATTACCGCCTGTTAAATGAAATGGTGAATGAACAATTAGGCGGTGTTCATTCCTGCAGGCTGCTTATGTATTCGGTAGAATTTGAAGAGATCAAAAGACTGACATTTGCCGAAGACTGGGATGGTATTGCGGCAATTATGACAAAAGTGGCCGTTACGCTTGAATCAGCGGGAGCTGATTGTATACTTCTTTGTGCCAACACGATGCACAATATTGCTCATAAGATACAACCTGCAATAAATATTCCATTGATACATATCGGTGAAGTAACAGCAAACGCTGTTTCACAACAAGATTTGCAAACCGTTGCTTTGTTGGGTACGAGATATACCATGAAGATGGATTTTTATAAAGCAAAATTTGCAGAAAAGAATATCAGCGTTCTAATACCAGGTGATGAGGACATTGAGTATATCAACCATGCCATTTACGAAGAAATGGGGAAAGGTATTTTTCTTCCTGAGAGAAAGAGTAAAATAATACAGGTAATAGAGCAACTGCAGCAACAGGGAGCAGAAGGCGTAATTTTAGGATGTACAGAAATTCCCATCCTTATAAAACAGGAAGATGTTTCAATACCTGTGTTTGACACTACGATGATACATGCAAAAGCCGCAGTTGAGTTTGCGTTGACTTAATCTTAAATAATTTACTTTTACCGAAATACTACTTCGTTCCGATGAACCAACCCATAGAAGAGATCAAAAAGTTATTTGCCGGATTTTCCAAAGCAACCATTACCGTCATTGATAAATTGCCGCAGGCGGGAAGTGAAAGACATTATTACCGCCTTCATACTACTGAGGGAAATTTTATTGCTACTGATGGAGCCAATATAAAAGAGAACGAGACTTTTATCTATTTCTCTAAACATTTTGCTGAGAAGAAACTGCGTACAGCAGAAGTATTGGCAGTAAGTGATGATAAAAGCATTTATGTTCAAAAAGATTTTGGCAACACTTCTTTGCTTGATAAACTGGAACAAAATGGATTTAATGAAGAAGTATATGGTTTATACAAACAAAGTCTTGAACAACTGGCATTACTGCAAATAAAAGGGCATGATGATCTGGATTATAAAAAATGCCTCACCAATTCATCCTTTGGTAAAGAGGCGATCATGGCTGATCTGCTGTACTTCAAATATTATTTTTTAGATGCATTAAGACGGCCGTATGATAAACAAAAGCTGATAAAAGATTTTGAAGCATTAAGCAATTATCTTTCTCATACAGAATACAAGTTTTTTATGTTCCGTGATTTTCAAAGCAGGAACATAATGGTGGATACAAATAACGAAGTTCATTTTATCGACTACCAGGGTGGTATGAAAGGAGCGCCTCAATATGATGTTGCTTCTTTGCTTTGGCAGGCAAAAGCAAACCTGCCTGATGATTGGAAACAACGTTTGCTGGAAGACTATATGAATGCTTTTGAAAATGTTACCGGTGAATCAATTGATAAAGATGTTTTCCGAAGCCAGTATAATGGTTATGTGTTGATCCGTTTATTGCAGGTATTAGGTGCTTATGGTTTCAGGGGTTTGTTTGAACGCAAAGCACATTTCTTAACAAGCATTCCCTTGGCATTACAAAATTTAAAATGGTTTGTTACCAACCAGAATATTGGCATTGCATTGCCTGAATTTAAAAAAGTGCTGGAGATATGTATTGATGAAGAAGTGATAAAAGAATTCACGCCAATACAGGCGACAACAGAAACGCCTTTAGTGATCGACATCCGTAGTTTTTCTTTTTTGCAGAATGGTTATCCTGTGGATGGTACAGGCAATGGTGGCGGATTTGTTTTTGATATGAGGGGGATATTAAACCCCGGTCGTTTTGATGAATACAAACATTTAAGCGGTTTGGATAAACCAGTGAAAGATTTTTTAGAACAGCGTACAAAGATGCCCGACTTTTTAAACAGCCTTTTTAGTATTGTTGATATATCTGTAGAGGAATATATTAAGAGAGGGTTTGAGCATTTATCAATCAACTTTGGATGTACCGGTGGACAACACCGCAGTGTGTATGCAGCAGAAGCATTAGCAAGACATCTTCGCAATAAGTTCAAAGTGAAGATCGAATTAAAACATACCAACACAGAAAACTGGAGGAAGGATCATGGTTAATAGTTCATGGTTCATAGTAGGAAACTGTTAGCTACTTACAGTAAATTTTTATTATGCCGTTTAGATTTGAAGAATTAAAAGTTTGGCAAATGGCTTTGCGTTTAAGCAATGAAATTGATCTTTTAGTCAAACCATTCCCAAAAGAAAGGGCTGCTGATTCGGTTGTTCTTAATATCGCTGAAGGAAGCACAGGTCAGACAATTCCTGAGTATAAAAGATTTTTGGGGATAGTACTTAGATCCGCCATAGAAGTGGTTGCTTGTCTCTTTATCTCCAATACGAGAAAATATATAGATGATAAAGATTTCAGAAAATATTACGATGAATACGAAGTTTTATCAAAGATGATTTCAAAGCTCAGAAGCTCTATGTAGGGAAATGGCTTTGTCTATTAACTATGAACTATCAACTATGAACATAAAAAAAGCAATGATCTTCGCCGCTGGTTTGGGAACAAGGTTTAAACCGTGGACGGATTCTCATCCGAAAGCGTTGGCATTAGTAAATGGAAAATCGTTACTGCAACGCAATGTTGAGTACCTGCAGCAATATGGAATAGAAGATGTAGTGGTAAATGTTCATCATTTTGCAGATCAGATTATAAACGCAGTAAAAGAAAATGATGGTTGGGGAAGTAATATCATTATAAGCGATGAAACAGATGAAGTATTGGAGACAGGCGGTGGTTTATTAAAAGCAAAAGATCTGTTGAAGAACGATGAACCATTCTTTACATTGAATGCCGATTTTTTAACCGGCCTTGATCTGAATAAGCTTTTATCTTTTCATAAAGAAAAAAAAGGATTGATCTCATTTGGTATCACTTCAAGAAGATCATCCCGTAATTTTTTGTTTGATGAGGACAACCGGCTTTGTGGATGGATGAATAACACTACAGGAGAAAAAAAGATCTCAATTGATAAGCCAAACCTTAAACCAATGGCATATAGTTGTGTGGTTGTATTTGAACCAACTGTTTTTGAACTTATACCACAAAGAGGAAAGTTTTCTTTGGTTGATACTTATTTGAGTTTGGCTGCTCAATATCCCATTTACGGTTATGATCATACCGGCGATAAATTAGTGGATGTGGGTAAACCGGAGAGTGTTGCAGTTGCTGAAGCGTTATTTAAGTAGATCAGTATTGCTTTAAGAATACATAGCTTATCACACTGATCAATAAAAACAAAATACCACTTATTAAATAACCTCTTGCTGCACCCTTATCTTTCTTAAACAACAATAAGATTCCCAGTAATATACAGCCTGCACACCCGCAGCATGCAATAAAAGAGACCATCAGGAAAAAACCGTTTCCCCAAAAGGTATCGGTGGCAAATGCAAAACCCGTTACAACAGCAATGGCCAGCAGTATATTTATCAGCAATATTTTATTTTGGAGTTTCATTGTGTGCTAAACGTATTTTTTGGAAAATTATTGAAAAATGGCATAATTCCGAATCCCTATTCTTAATTATTGTTAATATATACACAGTTCATATTCACATATTCGCCGTCGCCAATAAAAAACCTACCTTTACAGCGTAATTATTGAAGCATGGAAATTAAAGCAGGCTCGTTATTATCCGCTATCAACAGTCCCGCCGATTTAAAAAAGCTCAGTAAAGAGCAAATGCACCAGGTTTGTGATGAACTTCGTCAATACATTATTGATGTGGTGAGCGTGCACGGCGGCCACTTTGGCGCCAGCCTTGGTGTGGTCGAATTATCTGTTGCATTGCATTATGTATATAACACGCCATACGACCAATTGGTGTGGGATGTGGGTCACCAGGCTTACGGGCATAAAATCCTTACAGGCCGTCGTGATGTATTTCCTTCTAACAGGAAATACCATGGATTGAGCGGTTTTCCCAAGCGCAGCGAAAGTGAATATGATACATTTGGCGTAGGTCATTCTTCCACTTCTATCAGTGCGGCATTGGGTATGGCAATGGCGGCTAAGTATAAAGGGGAGAAAGATCGCAAAACAGTTGCAGTGATCGGTGACGGCGCCATGACAGCCGGTCTTGCTTTTGAAGCAATGAACCATGCAGGTGTTGCTGACAGTGATATGCTTATCATTTTAAATGATAACTGCATGAGCATTGATCCGAATGTAGGCGCTTTAAAAGAATATCTGACTGATATCAGTTTATCTCCAACCTATAATAAACTGAAGGAAGATGTTTGGAACATGTTGGGCAAATTACCGGCTGGTAAAAACTTCTCCCGTAAAATGGCGCATAAGCTTACTGAAAGTGTAAAGGGCGCCATTGCAAGCAAATCAAATTTATTTGAAGCATTCAAGCTTCGTTATTTCGGACCGATCGACGGGCATAACATCAGCAAACTGATCGATACGCTGGAAGACCTGAAAAAAATACCCGGACCAAAAATTTTACATATACTAACGGTAAAGGGCAAAGGTTATACGCTGGCGGAAAAAGACCAAACCAAATGGCATGCACCCGGTTTATTTGATAAAGTGACAGGAGAGATACAAAAGAAAACTTTTGATATCCCACAACCACCTAAATACCAGGACGTATTTGGCCATACCATCATTGAACTGGCAGAGATGAATGAAAGGATATTGGGTATTACGCCAGCTATGCCAAGCGGTTCGTCATTAAAGTATATGATGGAGAAAATGCCGCACCGTGCGTTTGATGTTGGTATTTGCGAACAGCATGCGGTTACAGTAAGTGCCGGACTTGCCACGCAGGGCATGAGGGTATTCTGCAATATCTACTCATCATTCATGCAAAGAGCGTATGACATGGTGATACATGATGTAGCCATACAAAAACTGCCGGTTGTATTTTGTCTTGACCGTGCAGGTTTGGTAGGAGAGGACGGACCTACTCACCATGGCTGTTATGACATTGCGTACATGCGTTGTATACCCAACATGATCGTAAGCGCACCGATGAATGAAAAAGAATTGCGTAACCTGATGTATACGGCACAGCTTGAGAGCAATCAATCTCCATTTGTTATCCGTTATCCACGTGGTGAAGGTGTGATGCCTGAATGGAAAACTCCTTTCGAAGAGATACAAATTGGTAAGGGAAGAAAATTAAAAGATGGGGAAGATGTTGCCATTTTATCTTTCGGGCATCCCGGCAATTTTGCTGCATCTGCCATACGTGATCTGAAAACAGAAGGCATCAACCCTGCACATTATGATACGCGTTTTGCAAAACCACTGGATGAAGAAATGCTGCATGAAGTGTTTGGTAAATTCAATAAAGTAATAACCATCGAGGATGGAACAATACAGGGCGGCTTCGGCAGTGCGATCCTTGAATTTATGAATGAACATGGCTATAAAGCAGATGTAAAGATCATGGGTATACCTGACCGTTTGGTAGAACATGGTACGCCAAAGCAATTATATGCTGAGATCGGTCTCGATGCCAATGCGATCGCAGAAACAGTAAGAGAAATGGTAAAGGATAAAGTGAAAGTAAAAGCAACCTTTCAATAAAAAATTTGTTGAATAAATTGATATCCCGCTTTTAGCGGGATTTTTTTTGCCTGCTTTGTAAAAAATTATTTAACCACCACATTTTTTCCCAATGTCTTAAAGCGATCTCCATTCTTTTGTACCACTGTGATGGTGATATGTCCTGTTTTACTGGTGTTGATGTCTCTTACTGTACCCGATTTACCGGCATGTGTTCCTCCGATGACTTCACATTGATCACCATCTTTCAGTTTTTTTGATGTTGTAGTTTTCATTATTGCAATTTAGTATAGAGTAATTATTTCGTGGTTTTGGCTCCCATCTTTTGCCCCAGCTTTTCATATTCTATATCATTTGGTTCCCACAATTCAATTTTATTGCCTTCCAGGTCCATGATATGAACAAACTTGCCGTAGTCTGCAGTGTCAACTTTATCCAGTATCGTTACGCTGTCTTTCCTCAGTTGTTTGAGAAGTTCTTCCATGTTTGCTACCCTGTAGTTGATCATGAATTCTTTCTCAAAATATTTGGTCGTCTCCTTAAATGGGCTCCATTGCGTAAATCCTTTTTGAGTTGTATCAGCGCCCTGCCGCCATTCAAAAACAGCTCCATACTGGTTTGTGTTCAGGCCAAGATTGGTCTCGTACCATGCTCTCAGTTTTTTGGGATCTTTGCATTTGAAAAAGATGCCGCCAATGCCTGTAACTTTTTTGAATGATTGGTTGCTGTTCTTTGCAGTGATTAATCTGAACGCATAACCAAGAATGAATGTCATGGCAAATGCAGCGATGAGTAGTATTTTCTTATTCATTACAGTTGTGATTTTTAGTTCATTGTAATATTTCATGTGTATCGGGTACACTTAAATATACGCAAATTTTCACCCTGTACTTATTGCAGGATATAATTATTAAAGCACCTGCACATCATCATTCACAACTGCATTGGTTTCAACAGTGGTGGACTTTTTTTCATCATGATGTTTAAAGAAAGTTTTTTGAAAAAGTAAAATGGTGATAACACCAATGGAGATAGAAGCGTCAGCAATATTGAATATAGGGCGGAAGAATTCAAACTCTTCATTACCCCATATAGGTACCCAGCTGGGGAAATGAGCATTTCTTATGATAGGGAAGTAAAGCATGTCAACCACCTTGCCATGTAAAAATCCTGCATAACCCTGTTCAGGAAATATTTGTGCGGTTGCCAGACTGCCGGGTATACTTTCGGTAAATATCAAACCATAGAACATACTGTCAATTAAATTACCGAGTGCACCGGCAAATATCAGCCCGGCACAAACAATAAAACCACGGTGGTATTTTTTACGGATAATGCTGTTGATATAATAAACACCAAACACTACAGCACCCAGGCGGAACAAGGTCAGCAGCATTTTACCCCAGTCCCCGCCAAACTTCCACCCGTACGCCATGCCTTCATTTTCTACAAAATGCAGGCGAAACCATTCACCGAACACATTGTGATGTTCATTGATGTAATAATTGGTTTTGATATATACTTTCAGCGCCTGGTCTGCCAGCACCACCAGCAATATCAGTAGTATCACGTTTCTTCCTTTCATAATGGGCGCAAAGATAAAGAGTTTAGGATTTAAGGTCTAGGGCAATATTCCATTTTAAAAGGCTGTCAGCCTGAACTTGCCGAAGGCGGGTTTAAACTAAAGAAGCACCGGTTGACAAGCTCAACCTGACAACTTTTAGTATAAGACTATCACTCTTCGTAGTACACTCTTTTTACACGTTGTGATATACCAGCTAAGATCTCATAACTGATCGTATTAGCCCACTGGGCAACGTTAGTCACAGGCAGTTCTTTTCCAAATACGATGACTTCGTCACCTTCTTCCGCAGTCATACCAGTAATATCCAGCATGGTCATGTCCATACACACATTACCGATAACGGGTGCCGGTTTTCCATTCACCAGCATTTTCCCGTTGCCGTTGCCTAATATTCTTGGATAACCATCTGCATAACCAATACGTACAGTTGCAATAATCGAATCCTTATCCACTTTACCAGCCCTGTTATATCCAACCGATTCGCCTGCTTTTATTTTTCGTATTTGTGCAATGGTGGTTTTTAAAGTAGTGACATTTTGCAACCTGCTTTGTACAACAGGGTTTCCATCCACTCCATATAATCCAATACCAAGACGAATCATGTCCAGCTGCAGTTGTTTATGCCGCAGTATGCCTGAAGTATTAGCAATATGTTTGATGAATGAATAAGACAGTACCTGCTGCAGTTGGTTGCAGCACCCTGCAAATATCTCTCCCTGCTGCGATGTGAAAGCATCATGCTGTTCACTATCACTTGCCACGAGGTGAGAGAACACAGATTGTATTTTTAAATGAGCAGATCGTTGCAAAATATTTTTCAATTGCTCCATGTCCTGTTCTTCAAAACCCAGACGGTGCATGCCGGTATCAATTTTTATATGTACAGGGTAATTTTCAATACCGGCCTGTGTTAAATATTGATGAAACGAATGCAGTATGTTGAATGAATATAATTCCGGCTCCAGATCATATTGCACCATCACATCAAAAGTATTCTCATCCGGGCTCATCACCATGATGGGTAAAGTAATGCCTGATCTTCTCAGTTCCACTCCTTCATCAGCAAAAGCCACAGCCAGGTAATCAACTTTATGAAATTGTAAAAGATTAGCGATCTCAAAACTGCCACTGCCATAACTGAAAGCTTTTACCATTGCCATAAGTTTTACGCCGGGATCTAATAACTGCTGGTACTGTTTTAAATTATGAGTGATGGCGGTGAGATTTATCTCCAAAACGGTTTGATGCACTTTTTCTTCCAGCAAATGGCTGATCTGTTCAAACTCAAACACACGGGCACCTTTCAATAAAATAGTTTCGTTAAAAAAATGCAGTGCATGAAAATGCATTTTAAGATCTGCAACGGAAGAAAAGAAAGAAGTATTGGGAATATTTTTAAACGTATCCTGTTGCTTGAATATATCAGGCCCAATACCAATAAGACGGTTGATATTTTTTTGCTGAAGTATAGAAGCGATCTCCGTATACAACGCTTCACTGTTTTTGCCTGTTTGCAAAATATCACTCAATATCAAAGTGCGGTTAGGGTGTTGCTGCTGCTGTGCTAAAAAGTCAAGTGCAATAGTAAGTGAATTGATATCGGCGCTGTAACTATCATTGATGATAGAGCAATGATTGATCCCTTGCTTTAATTCGAGCCGCATTTCCACGGCCCTCAGCTGGCACATTCTTTCAGTGACCTGCTTTGATGGAATATTTAAATAGACCAGTACACACCAGCAACTGATGGCATTTTCAATATAAGCATCATCAGTAAAGGGAATGGTGATATTGAGCGTTTGCTTTGACTGTTGCAGGTGAGCCGTAATATTGGTATAATTTTCCTTTTTATCAATACTCATCACACGAAGACTTGCTTCTTCGTCTGATCCCCAGGTAAATAATTTGATTTTATTATTGGCAAAATTAAAAACAGCTTTTTTTATCTCCGGGTTGTCAATACCACAAATAAGCAATTGGCTGTTTGCAAAGAGCTGCAGTTTCTCCTTTATCTTTTGCTGTATGTTTTCAAATCCTTCGCTGTGTGCTTCGCCGATATTGGTGAACACACCTATTGAAGGTGTTATGATCTTTTCCAGCAGCTGCATTTCTCCAGGCTTGGAAATGCCGGCTTCAAAAATGCCGAGTGTATGCTGGCTGTTCATTTGCCAAACACTAAGCGGCACACCTATTTGTGAATTATAACTTTTAGGGCTTCTTACAATATTATAATTATTGCTGAGTAACTGGTAGAGCCATTCCTTTACAATTGTTTTTCCATTGCTTCCTGTGATGCCAATAACAGGATATGTAAATTGTTTACGATGGTATCCTGCTAATGATTGTAATGCTGTTAATACATTTTCTACCTGTATAAAATTGACGCCGCTGTATTTCCCTGTATCAATTCCAGTTGTTTTATCAACTACAAAATTCCTTACACCTTTTTTGTATAACTCTTCAATAAAAAAACTTCCTGACCTTCTGGGCCCGTTCAATGCAAAGAACAAAGATGTTTGAGGGAAAAGCAGTTTCCGGCTGTCGGGCAGCAAATGTTCGATCTTGGCATCATGCTGCTGTTGCAGAAAAACACCGCCTGTTATTTTTGCTATTTGTGAAATTGAATACAAGGGATATGACAGAATTTATTTTGCTCCGGTATTATTCTCTTCTTTCTTCTTCATAAAAATGGAAAAAAATATGGAACCGGCAATACAAACCAATATTACACCTAAAGAAATAAAAACCTGGGTATTATTATCCAGCCATTTATCCAGCCACTCTTCAGCCAGCATTTTGGCGCCAATAAATATCAGTACAATGGCTATGCCTTCCTGCAGGTAATCGAATTTTGCGACAGCACCTTTTAATAAAAAGAAAAGGCTTCGCAAGCCCAGGACCGCAAAAATATTGGAGGTATAAATAACAAGCACATCTCTTGAAATACCCATTACTGCGGGAATGGAGTCGAGTGCAAATACAAGGTCGATACCTGCAAGTAATAATATCACCAGCGTAAGCTTGGTATAAAATTTTTTCCCTCCCTCCATCACCGTTAGCTTTCCTTCGCCATCATGGGCAACTATGGGCAAATATTTTGTAAGGAACCTGTAAAGCTTAGATTCATGGGGCCTGAACTGATCGTCTTCTTTTGCCACGAACATTTTGTAACCTGTAAATAATAAAAACGCTCCAAACAGGTACAGTATCCAGTGAAAACGCCCCACCAATGCAACACCTGCCGTGATAAATAACACACGGAATATGATCGCCATTAAGATACCTGCAAGCAATACACGGCCAAAGTATTTTTCTTTTATTTCGAAAGAGGTAAAGATGAGGATGAACACAAATATATTATCGATACTGAGGCTCCATTCCATCAGGTAGGCACTGAGATATTGCAGCGCTATCACCCTGTCTTTTTCGATCCATAAAAAAACAAAGAAGCCAAGTGCCAGTGATACCCAGAAAAAAGTTTGGTAAAGAGCGGCTTTAATACTGATGATCTTATTTTTTTTATTCAGCAGCCCAAGATCGAAAACCAGTGCCAGCAGTATAACAATGCCAAATACGATATATGTGATCTGTGTAGTATTCATGAAGAAAGATTACTGCCGGCCCGTGAAAAAAAATATTTTATACCGAAGTATATTTTCTTTTCCTCCACCATTGATAAATGAAGGCAAACAAACATACTAACAGAATTGGTGCCACTATGTTGATGATCTGCCAGAACGTTTTTTCTTCTTCTGCTTTTTGAGTATCGAGCAAGCGAAGTGTATAGTCTTTGCTTTTTGCCTCCATCAATCCTGAACGGTCAATTAAATAACTCATGCAGTTTTGCAGGAAATCCCTGTTGGCAAAAGGAAATTCTTTTTGTGTGCCATAAGCAAACTGGTTCATGCCCATTGGAATAGGCTGGTTACTGGCCATGCCATTTAAAACAATATCACCATCTGCAACAACGATCATTTTATTTGACCTGGCAGCAACAGGCAAAAACTGGCCGCCATAAACTGCAATACTATCTTTCATCGCCTGCGATAACCTGTTTTGGAACATCGATCGAAATTTACCTTCCAGCAAAACAGCAGCAGGAATATCATGCTTTTTGAATTGATCACTCTCCGGTGCATTTACGTTTTCACGGCCACTGATCAATGCCGGTGTGGAAATGGTTCTTGAGTTGGGAGAGGAGCTCAGCAATATTGTTTTTGTAATGCCTTCTGCTTCTACTGTATCAATTGAGTTTACAAACTTGCCTGCCACCAAACCAATATTTTTATTGATGGGATGATTTGATCTTGTTTGAAAGAGTGGAAAATAATTCCATTGCAGCCATTCATATTGTCCATTACCGTTCACATCAAATGGAAGCAGGTCACACTGAAGATCCATTATCAGGTCACTGTTCACTCTCACTCCATATTTAAACAAAAGATCATTCAGGTCGAGCCCCCTGTCGTATGCGACCACTTCATTCTTTTGTTGCAGGCTGTCCATCTCTGCTTCCAGTTTATCTACAAATAGCAACAGCTTGCCTCCCTTCATTATATATTGATCTATCTTAAGTTTTTCGATCTCACTGAAAGCTTTCTTTGGTTTTACGATCAGTAACAAACCAAATGTATCAGGGATAGCAGGTTGTGTATTGATATTAAAAGTGAAAAGATTGTAGTCTTTTCTTAAAACATTTTGGACAAGATCGTATGTGTTATAGCCTGTAGGTTCGCCATTGCCAACAGAATAAGCTATCAATGGTTTTACTTCATGCGAAAGCTTGTCAATGGCATCGGCAAATTTGTATTCCATCTGTGCCTCTGCGCTGTTTAGTTCTTTTGGGGATACAAAAATCTTGTTGCCTGAATAAAGATTCACAGCCATCGTTTTGCCTTTATAGTGAACCAACGCTGCAGGGTATACCAACTGCTGTTGTTCACCTGCCTTTAATTGTACTTTAAGATTTATAGGTTCAATACCAAGTGAAGCGGCAGTATCGGCAAACTTTGTGTTTACATCATCCAGTTCATCATCGGGTAAAACAAAACGATAATTGATCCTCTTGCCGGCCACTTCTTTAAATTCCTGCAGGGTTTCTTCTGCTGAGTTAGCCAGTCTTTTAAAGGCGCTGGGAAATTCTCCCTTAAGGAGAATATCGATTTTTACCTCGCCATCCAGTTTTTTTAAAAGGCTTTTGGTGGGATCGGAAAGCGTAAATCTTTTTTCACCGGTTAGATCGATACGCTGGTGCCACATGGAGGTTAGAAAATTAATACCGATCAACAACAGTATCACTGAAGTTATTATAATGCCTTTGCTGTAAGTCTTTTTTGGGGAGTTCATTAATTGCGCTGTAATTTTTTTTCAGTGATGAAGAGAAAAAGAAAAATGATGCTGATAAAATAAACGATATCCCTTGTATCAAGAACGCCCCTGCTGATGCTGCTGTAATGAAAATCGATACCCAGCATTTCAATATAATAATCAGCCTTACCCTGCAGAACCGGTAGTTTGCTCACTGCATTAAAACCAAAATATAATACAACGCAAACAAATGCACTTAATAAAAAAGCTACAACTGCATTATTAGTAAAGCCGCTGCAACATAAACTGATCGCAGCAAATACTGCAGCTAAAAGAAACAGCCCTGCATAGCTGCCGGCTATCCCCCCGCTATCAATATTGCCGGCGGTACTTAAACTTTTAATGGTACAGATGTAAATGAATGTCGGGATTATTACAAAAAGCAAGACCACTAATACTGACAGGTATTTACCCATTACAATTTGCCAGCAGCTTAAAGGTTTTGTCCTTAATATCTCAAATGTGCCGCTTTTTATCTCTTCCGATAAAGAGCGCATAGTAATGGCAGGCACTAAAAAAATAAGTATCCAGGGAGCCAGTTCAAAAAATTTATCCATCGTGGCATAGCCAAAATCAAAAATATTACTGTCTTTTAATACAAATAAAAAAAGCCCGTTCACCAGCAGGAATAATACAATAGCAATATACCCGGTAAGGTTACTGAAAAACTGGTGAAGCTCTTTTTTACAGATACTTAGCATGATTTTAAAATTGCTGCAATTTACTATTTAGCCAATTACAAAAATTGTTTCCTGTTTTGAGAAATTATCAGGTAAATTTATAGCTACAACAAACCGTTGCCGTATTATGAGAAAACCTTTCCTCTTTTTTATTGCGATCATATTCTCTTTCTTTTCAAAAGCAGGTACGCATATATGGGCAAGTGCAGTGTGCCTGAATGTAAATGGCACGGCTTCTTTTTATAACACATTGCTGCCTGAACCATCTTATGCCATTGGCAATATTGCATTTGGGGATCGTTTGGGCGTGTTTGGAAAGAACAGCGGCAATTTAAAGATCACGGGGGCAGAAATAAATCTTTCATCAACTGCCAATAGCTGTACTGCAAAAATGTTCTATTTTATTTATCGTGATGGTGAAAGACCTGAAGATCCCGTGTTTTCAGCTTTTATGCTGCAACCCTACTGTAAATGCATGCATGGCGCTTTTGCTGGTTGCGGTGGAAAGCAGTGTGATAACGTAAATGACCAAAAACTGCAGACCGTAAACCAGGATATTGATCTTACACAGTTAGAAACCGGTAATTATATCATTGAATTATATTTTATTGCTGCAGCAGGTAATGATCTCACTGAAAAGGATATTGATAATAATGGCTCCGCTAATTATAAGGCAATGTTTACAGTTACAGCCCCCTTATCAGTCAATTTCTTATCCTTGTATGGGTTTGCTGCCGATGACGATATAAGGATAAGATGGAGTGTGGCAAATGACATTGATATTACAAGGTATGAAGTGGAAAAATCGGCAAACGGTCTTTCATTTGTGCCGCTTCAAACTATTGGATCATCGCAAAACCCGAATGGCGGGGATTATTTTTACAGGGACACAGGTCCTTTTATCGGTGCCAATTATTACCGTATCAAATCGTATAATACAAATGGCGCAGTTACGATATCAAGGGTCTTCAGGATATATTATGGTAAGGTGGGTAATACGGTGCTCATTTATCCCAACCCTGTGGGTACCGAATTAAATATGTGGTTTGCGGGAATAAAGCAGAGCGAATATAAAATGAGTGTGCTGGGTACTAATGGTCAGTTGATAACCACAAGAACACTTTACTATGATGGCGTGGACAAGATTGTAAAAATTACATTGCCGCCGGGTTTACAGAGAGGAATATATTGGCTTTTTTTAATTGATAAATACCAGTTTTATAAGCAGTCTTTCATGGTAAAATAAATTTTTCATTTGTGCAGCGTTCATATATAAGCCATTGTCTAACCTGAAAACTAATTCTATCGGTTAATATTTTTACATTAGTTGTTTACCAAAACCAACTTCGGGTCTCCCTCCATATCGGGGGGAGATTTTTTTATGGAAACATTCCTTCACCGCATCTCAGCAGCAAAAATTGTTTATATGAAAAAGAAAATTGTTTTGCTGGCAATCGCTGGTTTGTTTACAGTGCATTTAACAGCACAATCATCAAAAAAGATCGCTCCACCACCACCTCCTGCTCCACCACAGACCGAAGTTCCTGCTCCTCCGCCACCGCCGCCACTTCCTCCTGCAGAGGTAACAAAGGAGATCCCTCCTGCGCCACCTACACCGCCAAAACCACCAAAGGCACCCAAAAAAATAAAGGGCAAAATAAAATTTGCGGTTTAAAAATGCAGTTTTCTAAATTCTCAGGCCATCTGGGTGCTAAAACATTTTTTTAACAACCTTTGGTAAGATAATTGAATAAGGATGATAAAAACAGGATGCATCTGAAACAAGCTGCTTTTGCTGTAATAGCTGTGATGATATTTGGTGTAGGGTGTTCCAAAAAAGAACATCCGCAATCTGCTTCGGCAGCTGGAAAGACCACAGAAAATAAAACGGTGGTAAGAAAGGTTGAAAAGATGCCAGTGCCCAAAGTGATAACCGTAGATGACCGGGCAGCCAAACGAACACCAGATGGAAGATTGTATTATGATTTTGACGGAAGGCGCTACTGGCGTAATTATAATGATGGGAAATATTATTTGTATAACAAAAAGATGTACAACGATCCGGCTTTTAAACCGCATTGACCCCCTTTGAAAACTATTGTTTAAATCCGTACCGTATAATTAAAAAAGGTTGTTCAAGACGAACAACCTTTTTCTTTAGAACGAGATCAATTTTATCTAAAGCTTGCACGTGGCTGGCCAGTAGCCCAGGTAGCCTGCATTCTTGTTCTCTGTCCTGCTGTAAACATATACATACAGGCATCATCTGTATAGTCCATATAATTCATTGTCATCATTACCGGCGTCCCTGTACAAGTACTCCTGCTATTAGCAGCTGGGCAGCCATAGTTGGCAGAATTGTGCAAAGGGGTATCACCAACAAGATCATTACCACAATTGCTATCTCCCCAAATATGGCGCAGGTTAAACCAATGGCCTACTTCATGAGTTGCTGTTCTTCCCAAATCATAAGAGGAAGTATAATAACCACCAGCGTATTTAGCACGGCTTCCGAATGCACTGTTTAAAATTACGACACCATCCGTTGCAGAATTACCGCCGGGAAATTGTGCATAACCAAGTAAGCTCTGGCCAAGCGTACACACCCAAATGTTCAATTTTGTTGTAGGGCTGGTAGGATCAATGCCACCTTGTGAACCTTTTTTCATAGCGTCGTTAGCGCTCCAGCTTTTTTTATTGGTGCTTTTTCTAACTATTGCATCCAAAGTAAAATGAATTTGTGTATTACCTGCTTTTACACTGGTAAAATTTGATGGCACATGGCTAATATCACTGTTGGTACCGCCATAATCTTCATTCAATACATCTATTTGACTCTGAATTTGAGCCTGCGAAATATTCTCAGCAGCAGAACGGTATATTACATTTACAACAACAGGTATCTCCATAACGCCATTTACCAACCGCTGCATTGACGGGTCTCTTTCAAATTTTTTTGTAAATGTTTCTATTTCGTCCATGCGTTTCCTTAAGCTGGGGTCATTTGCCAATTGTTGTTCAAGAACTTCATAAGAGGCACATTTTCGGGATACAGGCGCTGCATTGCCTTCACCTTCTATGGAAGGCTGTGTTACATCAGCTTTGTGACAGGAAGTAATAAAAACAATTCCGGCCAACAGGTAAACAAATAATTTTTTCATTTTTTAAAATTTGGTTTTAAAGAAGCAGCAATCATCACTGCATTAAGCAAAATTGAAAATAAGAATATTTTATATTACGATAACCTGTCACACGTTTATACTTATCAACATTAACAAAAAAGCTTTCTCTTTCCATTTTGTGGAGCAGATAAATTATAAAAGTGTTTTCAAAGAACATTTCTATAGTACAACTCCTTTAACAAAAACTTACAGCACTGTTATTAATCTGTAACTAAAATTTTCATTCTTATACATAAGGCGGATATAAACCCCGTCGCTATAACTATGAAAAAAATTCTACTCTCTTTAAGTTTGTTTTTATCAATCGCTTCTTTTGCACAAAAAATTAATTACGGAGCAGCAGCAGGTGTTACTGTATATAATATGAGAGGGGAGGCCATAGATAACCTAAAAAATGTACTCGGCTTTACAAATGATATAATTACAACACAACCTGTCACTGGCTTTTATGCCGGTGGGTTTGCAACTTTTCCACTTACTAATAACCTTTCATTGGAGCCGGGTCTTTACTATTCATCTAAAGGGTACGAACTAAGTGGTTCCTATACTGTGAAAGATATTGACATCTTAACTGCCAATGCAAGGGCAAAACTGCAAACATCCTATATCGATCTGCCGCTGTTGTTAAAAGCGAATTTTAATGGGCTACAGGTATTTGCAGGGCCGCAGATCTCTTATCTCACTCATGCAAATCTTAATACAAAGGCATCCGTTGTGGGATTTAATTTACTCAACAAGGATATAGATGTTACAAAGCAATTTAACCAGTGGGATGCCGGTGTAACCGGAGGTATTGGTTATCAATTTCCAAACGGAATACGTATTACTGCAGCCTACGAACGTGGACTTTCAAAAGTGGATGCGGAAAAAAATATACAGTCGTATAACCAGGGCTTTAAGATCGGGGCTGCCTTTAGTTTTTGAACGCAGGTTATATAATTGCCAGCAGATAAAAAGCCCCATTCCGGGGCTTTTGTACTACAAACAGGTAGTAAAAACTACTATATCACAATGCATTTTCAGCTATGGTTTTCGGCCTGTCTATGGCATACTTTTATATCCTATTCTTCTGTAGGGAATCCGGACTTGTTAATTAATTATGTACCTGTAAAAATGACATCGTATGAAAAGTAATTTTAGACAGAACGAAATTTTGATTCTCACCAATACCAGTTTCTCTTCACGTGACTGGGCTGAACTAAACAAACCTGAGAAAAATAGTTTTTCAGAAAAAGAAAAATTGATGGAAGCTTGCTGGAATGGGTTGTTACCTGAACTGCTTCCTGAATGTTTCGATTTTATGTTCAATAAATCTATGTTGCTCTGGGGTGTGAGTGAAGCGGATACATTTATTGATCTTGAGTATGGAAATTCAGCTCCAATTATCGATAAAGAATGTTCAGTAAATCCTTACATCTTTTTACAGGCTCAGCCATTTAATTAAGGATCTGTTTGCAAAGAGCTATCAAAAAGCTTTCTCAAAATTTCTCTCCGGCACTTATTGTAATCTTTTTAGCAGGATATTTGCATTGTAAAAACAAATGCTAAATATGAAATTAATTGCCTTTATCCTTGCTGCCATCATCAGCTTTCCTGTTGCCCATGCACAATTAAAAGCTACTCCTGTTTGTCCCACTTTTTCAGTTGATATACTCGAAGGAAGAATAAATGACAAGCTCGACCTGGTTTCAACAAGCGGGGAAGTGCAAAAAATATTTCCCTGTTTTACAAGCGTGGTTGAAGAAACAAATGGAAGTACCTGCGGCGGTGTTTTTTATAAAGACAAGGACATTTATTTTTATACAGAAAGAGATTATGTGGAAATAGGACAAAATTTCAAAGGCAAACTTGATCCCGCATTAATGGGTGTTAACCGTACTCTTCTATTTAAGTTGCTTGGTAACCCAAAGATGAAAGATGCAAGCTGGGAAGCATATCAAACAAAATATGGGACCATGGTATTGTATTTTGATGCAAAGAATAAGATCAACAAAATACAGATCACTAATAAAAGCACAGAAACGCTTAAACTGTGCGAATAAATTTTCACCAGTTATATTTAACGGTAAGGCAATAAAGGCATAACAATAGCTTGATACTGTCAGCCTAATTTGCGTAGTATAATTTTACGCATATGAGCCTTATTTTAATCTGTATTTTCCGCATTGCACTTATTGCCGCTATTATTTTTCTTTTATTCAGCCGCAAAAAGAAAATACCCGGAGCAATGGCTGAGTAGCTGATAACAGCCGTTTCTTTCTGCAGCATGATCCAGTTTTTGATCCGGCTGTTTATTTTTTCGATTTCTTTTCTTTTTTCTATTGCCCGGTAACTACTGAGAATCAGTAGTCTTATCTTCAATAATTATTTTTGCGAAGGGCTTATTGATTTTACTAATACGGTCAGCCTAATTTTGGCAAAGTACTTGCAAAGCATTTGGTCAGAAAAATCCTATTTCCAATGAGAAACACTCATGTAATGTATTTTATTGCTTCAGCTATTTTTTTGTTTACTTCCTGTAAAAAAGACATTGATTTTACTACAAAAGTTAACAGCAGCATAGCTGATGAAAATTTAACAGCCAATACTTTGACCTCCTCAAAAATTTATTTTGTAAGCCCTTCGGGTAATGATAGCAGTAACAACGGGCTTTCTTCTTCAACACCCTGGAAAACACTTTCCAGGGTAAATGCAGCCAGTTTTTCACCGGGCGATCTGATATTGTTTGAGGGCGGGCAAACCTTTAGCGGTAAGCTCTATATTAAAAACAGCGGCAGCGCAGGTTATCCCATAAAATTCTCCAGTTACGGAACAGGCAGGGCTATCATCAATGGCGGCAGCAGCAGCGCTGTATATGCTTACAACTGCTCTTATATCACTATCGACAGTCTTGTTGTTGCTGGCGGTTGGAATGCAGCATCGCAATCAGGCAATGATTCTTATGGGATATTGTTTTACAACGATTTAAATACTGGAGTAAAACTTGGCGATGTTGCTGTCACCCATTGTGAAGTAAAAGGCTTTTATAAGGCCGGCATCAGTTTTTTATCATGGCCTTCAGACGGGAGCCAGAGTGGCTACAATAAAATAACGGTAATGGGTAATATTATTCATGATAATGCCGCCGCAGGTATTACCACCCTCGGACACTCAGCTGCTGCAGGCAACACCGCTTATGCGTTTCCTTATGTGTACATTGCTTATAACAGGGTATATAACAATATGGGTGTCAAAAGTAATACGTCTTCACATAGTGGAGATGGTATTCTTATCGGTGATGCTTCAGGAGGTATTGTGGAATATAATGCAGCCTATAATAATGGCTGGTACAGCAGTGCACAAAGAGGAGGTCCTGCTGCTATCTGGTGCTACGATTCAAAAAATATCACATTTCAATATAATGAGGCCCATCATAATGGAACCGGTGCTGGCACGCCAGACGGTGATGGTTTTGACCTGGATGGCGGTGCTGTAAACTGTATCATGCAGTATAACTACAGTCATGATAATTATGGCACCGGATTTTTAGTATGGGAATATGGTAATACAAGAATTAAAAACTCTGGTAACATTATCCGGTATAACATAAGCCAGAATGATAATACTAATAACAATAATACCGTTTATGGCGGTCTGAGCATAGGTCCGAATTGCAACAATAATCTTATTTATAACAACACATTCTGGAGTTCAAAAGGGTCATCTGTTTTTGTAACAGGTGGTACAGGTAATAAATTTTATAATAACATTTTCGCTGCACTAAGTACAGCTCCCTGTATTGTAAGCACCAGCGGAAGCTTTTTTCTCAATAATGATTATTATAACCCCGCCGGTTTCAAAGTTAAATATGCAGGCAGCACTTACACATCAATCATTAATTTCAGGAATACCGGTAATGAGAAATATAATAATGCGAATCATGGTTACAGTGTAAACCCACAGCTTACCAATCCCGGCAATGCCGGCACATTAAATACAGGCAATCCTAATGTAATAAACAACTATGTTCCGGTAGCAGGGTCACCAATGATCAATACAGCCTATAATCTTACTTCGTTAGGATTAAATGTTGGCACAAAAGATTTTAAAAAAGGGTCCATCCCTTATGGTGGTGGATATGATATTGGCGCTTGTGAATGGCGATAAGAATTTAAAAGATCAGTAAAAAATTAAAGCACACAACAAAATTTATTGTGTGCTTTTTAATGCTTCAAAAAAGTTTTATAAGGGATTAACCGAGATCTCTTAACCACTTTATGAGATCATCTTTTGCTTTGCCTGTTTTCTTTTGCAGGCGTCCCCAAAATTCATCATCTTTTCCTTCCTCATAAGTGAGATCATCATCTGTGAGCTCACCATATTGTTGTTTTAATTTTCCTTTCCATTCATTCCATTTTCCTTTGATTTCCATTTTGTCCATAATGTGAAATTTTATACTGGAAGATGTAAAAAAATTGTGCCATTAATTATAACTGCTCTTGTACATGCGCTGATGCAGGTAATTGGGTATTAATGCTATTATTTGTGCAATTATTTTCACAAAAGTCAGGGCAAAAAGTACAATGTCTGTATCGTATACTGAGAAATAAAGGATTATTCATCTGTTTCATCTTCCCCACCAGGATGCTCTTTATAATATTGTTCTATTAAACTGCCAATGGCACAGGCCAGTTCTGTATTGCCTGCAGGTATTGTATCCCAGTAATAATTTCCATTGGGTAGTTGTACAGAATGAAGTATAACAGGAGGCACTTCATTTGAAAAGTGAATTGAGTAGATCTCCTTTTCATCCTGTATTGTTTTTTCCGCCTCTATCAACGCAAGATTATAAATAAGCTGAAAATGTTTAGCTGCTGCCTGCATACATAAATTTTATTATTAGTCTTCAGTGTTGGAATACATAATTGTGCCAGTTACGGAAGCTTTTTGTTAATATAAAATATGGCACACATTTTTCAATTATGGGTAAGACAACCTCTTGCTTATTTTATCCGTACTTCCTACTGTAATAAAATAATATTTTTATCCACTTTCCTTATTCAATTTTAAAATTGTTCATTTAAAAATACAACTATGAAAAAGATGATCAGATTAATCCCTGTGTTCCTGCTGGTATTCGCCATGTCCTGCAGCAAAGATGATAATAACGGTACACCCGCGAATAATACAGTAAACTTTGCAGCTAACTTAAATGGGGCGAGTGAAACCCCGGCCAATGCATCTACGGCTACAGGAACGGCTACAGGCAGTTATAATAAAACAACTAAAATACTAACGCTTACAATTAACTATTCTGGTCTTACCGTTACAGTGGCACATGTCCACAAAGGAGAAATTGGAGTAGGTGGTGGAGTGGAATTTCCGATTACCGTTACTGCTTCTCCTATTATGTTCACCTCCCCCGCTCTTACTGCCTCAGAGCAAGATGATCTGATGGAAAATAAATATTACGTTAACCTTCATTCCGTGGCGTTTCCTGATGGAGAAATAAGGGGGCAATTGATAAAACAATAATTATTTATTTCTTACCACACATTCCTGCTGTTCTTATAACAAAACAGCAGGAATTTTTTGTGTTACCAGCAATGATTTTTTACGATTCTATTAAAAACGAAGATGAGACAAAATAGCTGCAGCATTGTAGATACTGATTATTTTTTTGTCTTTTTGGGAGTGACCTTCCGGGCTGTTTTTTTTACGGCTTTCTTTGCTATTTTTTTCACAGCCTTTTTCCCAGCCTTTTTTGCAACTTTCCTGGCTATTTTCTTGGGAGCAGCTTTTTTTACTGCAGTTTTTTTCTTTTTTACGATCTTCTTTACTGAGCTTATTGCATTGGCCGCTGCATCTTTCAGGCGTTTCTTTCCGGTGTTTAATTCGCCTGCTATATGTCCTGCAGTTTCTGCTATTTTGAACAGAACGCCCTGTTCTGCAATGATCTTCAGCGGAACTTTTTTCTTCTTTGTCATAATTAAATTTTTTGTGTAATAAATGTAATAAAAACAGGGCATAGTTTGTTTGCTTCTCTTTTTATAGCTTTGCAGTGTCGTTTAAATCTGTAGAATATGATAACTCCCACCAATGTAGCATTCACCATTTTAATAAAGATAAAGGGAAGGTTGAAGGAATTCAATTTTCGTAAGAGGGCAGATAATAGTTATGATGCCAATACCAATGATGAATACAGCAACCGTTACTATTTTAAAATGGTAAAGGAAAATGATGCCTGGAAAATAATTGGGCAGGCGCTGCCTGAATGGATATGGGAAGGCGAAGCGCTTATAAGCGAGGAGCTGGAAAAAAAACAATAAAAAAGCCGCCCGAGCGGCTTTAATGCATTATTCATTTCTCTCTGTCATAATCGTAATGCTTATACAGATCGCCTTCCTGTTAAAAGCTGTACAAGGAATAATATGACAGCAATTACAAGTGCAGCATGTATGATGGCACCTGCATGAAAGCCGAGAAAACCAATGGCCCATACTATAAGAAGTATCACGGCAATGGTATATAATAAGTTTCCCATGATTAAGTGTTTTAGATTAAAAATTTTGTTTAGTAATAACTACATTATGCCAAAGTACATGCCATCATATATTTACAATGAGTACTTTTTTTAAAGAGGTAATTCATCTACATAACAGGAATTTTTAGCTCAAATTGTCTCTATAACTGCACAACATATCAATAAAAAAGGCTTTTAAAAGCCTTTTGATAATATACAATGTCAATCTCTCTTCTTATAGCCTTTCTTTTATAACTGTAGTTTTTACTACCTCATTTTTTGAACGTCCTCCCGAAAACAGGCCAATAAGAATTAGTAATACTACAACACCGCCAACGATCCACATCCATGGTTCTATTACAAATTGTGTTGTTTTAGTAACGGAATGCGTAGTGGTTGACACCGTAGAATCCTGGGCAAATAAAAATTGTTGTGTAAAAAAAGCTGTAAGGAAAAATGCGATTTGCAGAATCCCGTAAAAAATAATCTTTTTCATAGTTTGTATTTTAAGTTGATAGTTTTTTTATTAGGTATATAAACAATCAAGCCAGAGTAGTTACACTTGTTTAATAATAAAACTGCAATAGTTAAGTGGAGTAAATTCCACAAACTGTTTATTAACCATTACGTTTAGTACCCGGCAAAGTATCATAATCAGATGCTTTGATAACTGGCCTCACAGGTATAACCGGCTTTTGCTGTTTCTTTAATGTGTCAAAACGCTGCTGTGGGGGAGGAACATTGAGAGGTTGATTATATTGCGGTTCATGTGTTTGGCCGCTGGTAGGATTATCAATAGGATTAGTGGTTTGTGCAGGCGTGGGTGGATTAGAAAGTGGCTGACTGCTGATAGGTTGTTGTTTTCCTGGTGCTATCGTTTCAGGCCGCTGATTCCAGGCGCCACGGTATACACTGTCAATTTTTTTTCTGCTTGTATCAATTGTTGGTTGAGCTGATACTGCAAGTGCCCAGCATACAACAATGATCAATATAATAAGTGTTTTCATAAAATCTGTTTTATCCTAACAGGGTGTAAGGCATGTACCATGCCAGTTAGAACTGCAAAACAGGTTCAAATAAAAAAGCGGCATGTATCACATGCCGCCGCTGACTGTTCATAAAATTGATCATTCTCCAAACCATACGTTATGCTGTTCCTCCACTCTTATAAAGGTGGTGCGCTTGGTAAGTTCTTTTAGCGACTGTGCGCCAACATAAGTACATGTTGAACGGACACCGCCTAACATATCCTGCATTGTATTGTTAACAGGTCCCCTGTATTCTACTGTCACAGTTTTGCCTTCACTTGCCCTGTACTCTGCCACGCCACCGGCATATTTGTGCATTGCAGTATCGGAACTCATACCATAAAACAGCTTATACTTTTCTCCATTTTTCTCCACCAGTTCACCACCGCTCTCATCATGACCGGCAAGCATACCGCCGAGCATTACAAAATCAGCGCCACCGCCAAAGGCCTTGCTAACGTCACCGGGTATCTTACAACCACCATCCGAAATGATATGCCCTTTTAGTCCATGTGCTGCATCTGCACATTCAATAATGGCACTTAATTGCGGATAACCCACACCGGTTTTAACTCTCGTGGTACAAACTGAACCCGGCCCAATACCTACTTTAATAATATCCGCACCCGCCAGTACTAATTCTTCCACCATTTCACCGGTAACTACATTGCCGGCAAGGATGATCTTGTCTGGAAAGGACTGTCTTGTTTGTTTTACAAACGTCACAAAATGCTCGCTGTAACCGTTGGCCACATCAATACAAATGAATTGCAGTGAAGGGCATTGTGTTATTATGTCTTTTAATTTTTGTGCATCCGCTTTGCCTGAGCCGGTACTTACTGCAATATGCTGTTCAATGCCTTGCGGGGCAGCTGCAATGAAATTTTTCCATTCAGCAGTGGTGTAATGTTTATGCAGTGCAGTAAATGCTTTGTGTTCTGCCAATGCCAGCGCCATTTCGAAAGTGCCTACCGTATCCATATTGGCAGCCATCACAGGCACACCTTCCCATTCTTTGCCACTGTGTTTGAATTTATATTTACGCACCAGGCTTACCTCTGATCTTGATTTTAGTGTTGATCGTTTGGGCCGTATCATCACATCTTTAAAACCAAGTTTTATATCGTTTTCTATTCTCATAATGTTTGTATTTGCAAGGGGCAAGATAATATAAAGCAAAGAGAATTTTGCTTATAAAAATACCCCGGGATAGCCCGGGGTATAGAAAGTTTTTTTCTCTTTTTTGTTAGAAAATATATCTCAATCCTAACTGCATCTGCCACCTTGAAGGAAGATCAGGGCTGGCGATAAAGGTCTCCTTTAATGATGGATCAAATTGATAAGTACTGGTGTTACTATCATAAGAAATTGGTTGGAAATAGCCAGATGCACTTGCATATTTCTTTACCCCCCATTTGCTGCTGATAAGATTGGCAATATTCACAAAATCCAAACTCACCTGAACTGTATTGGTTCTGCTGCCATTTTTAAAATAAAAATCCTGTAATATCCTCATATCAACCTGGCTGAACCAAGGCGTTTCGGCGGCATATTTCTCTGTAAACATGCCCCGTCTGCTGCTGAGATATTTATCCTGGTCAATGAATTTTTTAAATGCAGCTTTTTGTGCGGCAGCATCCTGTGTTACTCCATTAACGTCAACTAATGGAGCAAAATTCATTATATCTATTTCTGAATTTTTGGGCACATACAATAAATCATTTGTAGCTGTTCCGTCATTATTTAGATCGCCGCCATAAACATAAGCAAACCGATTACCGCTGCTCCAGTTAGCAAATAATGATATGGTAGTAGCATATTTCCCTTTTCCATAATCAAACTTTTTTATACCTGCCAGTACAAACCGGTGTGTATTGCCATAAAGAGAATGGGTGTTGATCGCTTCGTTTGCATTATTTAAAATTGGATTACGGTCAAAAGCATCACTGCTTATTTCTGCGGAAATAGAACTTGCATCGGTTGCAACCAGGTAATTGTATGAACCTGTAAGATATAATCCTTTCTTAAAAGTATGCTGTGCCTGGAAGCTCAGATTTACCTGGTAACCTGTTTTTGTATTGGTAAATACATAGACATTAGTAGTCCCCTTATCATCGGCTGTGTACACTGCTCTTGTATCACCTGTACCATTGTTTAGGGTACCCGTCGGAGTGCCAAGTTTATAATTACGAACCATCATCGCTTTTACATCTTTTGAATAAGCTACATCAACTGAATAGATAGTTCCACCGGGAGTTTTAAGATCAGCACCTATATTGCTCCGCCATATTTGAGGCCACCTAAAGTTGCTGACAGTTGTACAATAAAAAGCTGAAGTTGGACTGCCAATACCATTACCTACCCATACAAATGGAAAACGACCGGTAAATAATCCCGTACCACCACGCAATTGAAATGTTTTATCTCCCTTTACATCCCAGTTAAATCCTAACCTTGGAGAAAATAATGGTTTGGATGAAGGCAAACGGGTATTGTCTAATTGCTTTCCTTTTCCATTGGTAACAGGTTCCCCATGTTCATCAAATAATGTGAGGTCATCATTGTTCTGAACCGTTGGTGATGTTGAAGTTCCATCAGGTGCATCAAAATGGGCGTTGATATACTTTGGGGCATCCATACGAAGGCCCAATGTAATACGTAAATTATCTGATGCTTTCCATTCGTCCTGTAAATAAGCTGAGATCTGTGCTACGGTTAAATAATACCATGCCCATTTGTTTGCATTAGCAACATTTATTGCATCCGCCACACCAACATCCAGGGGATACCTTCCAAATCCATTATAAAGGCCAAAAATTGACAGTCCGCCGACAGGTACGCTATCCTTGAAATCCTGGATATCCAGAGGAAAGAAGGTGTTGATACCATAGGCAGTTAAGTTAAACGAATTCCCAAATTTAAATGACTCATAAGATCCTCCTATCGTAAGAGTATGTTTTGGCAAAATAATATTGAAGTTATCGGTAAGCTGCAATGCATCCTGGTTAAGAACATTATGTATAGAAAAAGGTTCGTGCCCGGCAACAATATACATACTGCCATATTTAGTTAAATTCAGCACCGGGAACGGAGTTGAAAAAGGAGTTCGGTTATCCCTGAACGTTGTATATACCGCCCTGAGTTTATTCGCATACTTATTTCCAAAGGTTGATTTCAATTCCGCTCCAAATGAGTGTAGTTTATTCTCAATTTTGTATCCTGAATTTTTAAATTGTAATGTTTGGTAATCAGGGCCGCGGCGGAAAATAGCGTTGGGGTGAGCAGGTTTTTCTTTTGTTGCCTGCAAACCATTATAGGTAAAAGAAAGAGAATGATTACTATTTATTACCCAATCAAGTTTGCCGATCCATTTATAGTTCTTTTGTTTAAGAGTATATGCCTGGTAAGGGCCTGTTTCATAGCCTAAACGGGTTTTTAATATCTGGCTGACTTCATCAAGGTCGCTTTGAAGCACTCTTGAAGTATTACTGTTGCCTGCGTTATCTGAATTACGAGCCACATAACTTGTAGGCTGATCATCTCTCTGTTCTGTTTCAAAGTTCACAAAATAAAAGAGTTTACTTTTTTTAATGGCTCCTCCAACGGAAAAGCCAGCCTGCAATTGTTTAAGATCTGGTACTACGATCTTATCGCCATCTACTTTTTTACCTGTCAACGATTGATTACGGAAAAAACCATACACGGTACCGGTAAAATTATTGGTTCCTGATTTGGTTACTGTGTTGATACCGGCTCCTGTAAAGCCAGCCTGTGTTACATCATATGGAGCGATGTTAACCTGTATCTGGTCGATCGCATCCAGCGAAATGGGTTGTGCACCTGTTTGACCGCCGGGAGTAGGTGCATCCAGTCCAAATGGATTGTTGAATACCGCACCGTCAAGAGAATAATTATTGTATTGCCCGTTCCTGCCGGCAAAGGAAGTTCCATTGTAGGTTGCAGAGGCTGACGGTGTAAGTCTTGTAAAATCATCAGCCGACCTTGAAATAGTGGGCAGGTTGCGAAGCTGCCGGGACGAAATATTAGTGGAAGCACCTGTACGCTGGTTATCGAATATTTTTGATTTACTTGTTACTGTTACATTGGCGAGCGAATTATCAGCCGGCTCCATTTTTATATCGAGTGCAGTGTTCTGACCCAATTCAAGAAAGATATTTTCTTCTTTTTTTTCCTGGTAACCAGTATAGGTTACTGTTACTGTATATGGTCCGCCTACTCTCAGGTTGGGTACCACGAAAGTGCCGCTGGAATTTGTCGGGATCGTTTTTTTTATGCCTGCATCGGCAAAAGTTATTTCCACTGTGGCGCCTGATAATGTTTTTGCATCTTTTGTGGAAGAGACTGTGCCACTGAGTGTGGAGGTAGTAACCTGTGCGCTTGTTCGAATACCTGCATAAAAGATAAACAGCATGAATATGCTGATCAATTTGATTTTGTTTCTCATAACAGCATGATTTTGGTTTATGAAATTTACAAAAAAAATAATTGCCTGCAAGTTAAATTTTCAAACAAGGTTAAATATGGGCGCAACACAGATTTAAAAAAGGCGACTTGGGTTACTAACGGTTCAGTGTATTGTATATAAGCTTTGTGTCAAAACTATTTGAAAAATCGGCTGAAAACTAAAATAAAATTTCTTTTCATTTAAGAAACCTCTATCAGTTTTAAAATGATCGTAAAACAGCATTTGATTGTTTAAATAAATAAAAAAACCGGGAAGTAGTCCCCGGTTGTTTAATAAATTATTTTAGAATTTGATTACTTAATTCAATTTGGATCATTGTAATTCCTGCACTTTTCTTACTCTTCCGGCTATGAAGAAAGCAGCAATAAATCCCACGAACAATGCCACACCAATCCAAAACTTCGGCTGTGAGAATACCTCGCTGGCGGCAGTGCTTTCACCATTTGTATCACTTGCCCATGCTTGCGCCTGCGTAAAAGCCATCACAAAAAGAAGGGCTATTCTGCTGAATACATTTTTTACTTTTTTCATAGTTGATAATTTTTGTTTGTGCTGATAAGAGAAAAACCACGCCAGGTTTTTTATAAAGAATGTTAATACTGTTTTGGGTAACATGTTCTACAATCTATGGGGAAATAATGGGTAGCATTATGCAAATATTTGAAAGAGAAAAAATAAATTAACACTTCGCTCGCTGAAATAAAAGTTCCGGCATATTGTTGAATATTGTAACTGTCATTATTGCCGATTTTATCTTTTATACTCTATATCACTGGCAAGCAATTTGACCTCCCTTTTAATTAAAAAATACCTATTATGAAAAGTGATATAAAAGCAGAAGTTTCCACTACAATTGCTGCAGAAAAAAAAGTGGTGTGGGAAGCACTTACAAAACCCGAAGTGGTTAAAGAATATTTTTTTGGAACAAATCTGTCAACTAGCTGGGAACCGGGTTCACCAATAGAGTTCACCGGTGAATGGCAGGGGAAAACTTATCACGACAAGGGAACGGTGTTGGCCTACAATCACGAAGAAATGTTACAGTATACTTACTGGAGCAGCATGAGCGGAATTGAAGATAAACCGGAAAATTATGTAACCATCACTTACCGTATTGGGGGTGAGGATGGTAAAGTGACGGTGACAATTATACAGGAAAATATACCAGATGAAAAGATGAGGGATCATTCGATAGAAAACTGGAAAAAGGTATTGCTCGACCTGAAGAAACTGATGGACTTTCCAGCACATTGGGATCCTAAGCTTAGAATTCCACGTGGACAAGTTGTCGCG
>JADMIO010784975.1_pt1 | contig 85980 bp, 82 predicted proteins | sample 8958161 | NCBI WGS metagenome assembly JADMIO01 (sample SAMN16585339, study PRJNA669376) | soil metagenome | isolation source: Crop rotation soil | place: USA: Cullars Rotation, Alabama | collected 2011 | reverse complement strand
GCCGCGACTTCAAGTCACGTGAATTCCAAGCTTCGGATCCCACTGTGCTGGAAAGGATCGAGGAATTGCGCGCGCGCGAGAAGCTCGCCGAGCAGATGGGCGGTGCGGAATCAGTCGCGCGGCAGAAGGCGGCGGGCAAGTTGAACGTGCGCGAGCGCGTGGCGGCGCTGGTGGATGCGGGCTCGTTTCACGAGATCGGTAAGATCGCCGGCAAGGCGGAATACGGCGCGGACAACGAGCTTGCGAGCTTTCGCGCGTCGCCGTTCGTCACTGGGCGCGCGCTGATCGATGGCCGCCCGGTCGCGATCCAGGCTGACGATTTCAGCGTGCGTGGCGGCGCGGGTGATGCGGCGATCTACGGCAAGCTGCTGCAGAGCGAGCAATTCGCCAACGAATATCGCGTGCCTTTGGTGCGGCTGATCGATGGAACCGGCGGCGGCGGTTCGATCAAGCAATTGGAGAGAGATCCGCGCACGTACATTCCGCAAACGCCGATCTGGGAATGGGTGGTGTCGAACATGGCGACGGTGCCTGTGGTGGCGTTGGCGCTGGGGCCGTGTGCTGGCTTGGGCGCGGGGCGCGTGTCGACCAGCCATTATAGCGTGATGGTGCAGGGGCTTTCGCAGGTCTTTGTTGCTGGCCCGCCTGTCGCGAAGGCGATTGGCGAAGAGGTGGATAAGGAAGGGCTCGGCGGCGCTGATATCAACGGCAAAAACGGCGTCGTTGACGACATCGTCGCGAGCGAAGCGGAGGCGTTCGCGGCGACGAAGAAGTTTCTCTCTTATTTGCCATCCTCGATCCATGATTTGCCGACGCGGATTGCGAACAAGGATCCGGTGGATCGGCGCGATCCGACGCTCATCAATGTCGTGCCGAACGATCGGCGCGTGCCGTACAAGATGAAGCGCATCGTTGAAGCGTGCGTGGATGCGGGCTCGTTCTTCGAGATTGGGCGCCAATGGGGGCGTGGGATCATCACGGGCTTCGCGCGGCTTGATGGCTACCCCGTCGCGGTGATTGGCGGCGATCCGATGTTTCTCGCGGGCGCGTGGACGGCGGATGTGTGCCGCAAAGTGATCCGTCACATCGATCTGGCGCAGACGTTTCATCTGCCGATCGTGCATTTCGTCGATTGTCCGGGCTTTGCTGTGGGCGCGAAACACGAGCGCGCAGCGACGGTGCGGCTCGGCGTGCAGGCGATGGCGGCGGTGTATCAGGCCAAAGTGCCGTTTTGCTCGATCGTGGTGCGCGCCGCGTATGGGCTCGCGGGCTCGGTGATGATGAACCCGACCAAGACGCGCTATCGCTATTGCTGGCCCTCGGGCGAGTGGGGCTCGCTGCCGATGGATGGCGGCATTGAAGCTGCCTACAAGCGCGAGATCGAGGCGCATCCCGAGCCGGAGAAGCGTCTTGGTGAAATTCGTGCGTGGGCGGAGGCGTTGCGTTCGCCGTTTCGCACGGCTGAGGCGTTCTATGCCGAGGAGATCATCGATCCGCGCGATACGCGGCCGTTGCTGTGCGAGTGGGCAGGGCTGGCGCAGCGGACGTTGGAGGCGGGGCCGTCGAGTTTCGGCATGCGGCCGTGAAGGAATGAGCTGATGGCAGTTGCGAAGAAGAACACCGCGAAGAAGGCGCCGGCGAAAGCGGCAGCGTCTGCTTCCGATTGGCGGCGCGATGTGCTCGCGCGTGTGCGTGCGGTGATGAAGGACGCTGATGCGCAGATCGTAGAAGAGCAGAAATGGAAAAAGCCGAGCAATCCGGCAGGCGTGCCGACATGGTCGCGCGATGGCATCGTCTGCACCGGCGAAACTTACAAAGACAAAGTGAAGCTCACCTTCGCGCGCGGCGCGGCGTTGGACGATCCAGCGAAGCTGTTCAACTCAAGCCTCGACGCCGGCACGCGCCGCGCCATCGACATTCGCGAAGGCGACAAGCTCAACGAGAAAGCTTTAAAGGCGCTGGTGCGCGCGGCGGTCGCGCTCAATGGCGCGAAGGCGAAGCGCTAGTAGTTTCCTGGCGGGTCGGAGGCGGGGAAGCTTTCGTCGGCCTGCTGGTCGACCATGTCCCACCGTTTCGGCGGCGTCGTCATGGCTTCGGGGCCGGCGTCCCGCACTTTGGGTGTGGGCCTCGGCGCCGGTTCGTCTATCGGGCGAGTTTCGCGTTCGTCTATCGGGCGAGTTTCGCGGTCGCGCGATATGGCGCGGCCAATCATGATGCCTGCGCCCAACAATCCGGCTGCGCCGATCATTCGCCTCAGCATGGTTGCACCTCTTGGGGCTGAGAAACGCGCGAGGCGGAACTCGGTTCGCACTCGTGCTGCGCCGGTCACATTTTTGCGAACACATGACGCGGACGTGTCCGCGCCGTAATTTGGGCGTGGTCGGACGCGACATCCCGCCTCAGGGATGAGAACGGAGTAATCTCAATGCAAATGATGAAAGCGGCCGCGGCTGCTGCGGTACTGGCGGCTGCGAGCGCGCCGGCGGCGTCGGCGCAGGAAGCGCAAGTGGCCGTGCCGGCGGTGCAGGGGACGCTGCTGACGGTTTCCGCCGAAGGCAAGGTGCAGGGCCAGCCTGACATGGCCACCATCAATCTCGGTGTGACCACGGAAGCGCAAACGGCGGCTGCCGCGCTTGCGGCGAATGCGCAGCGCATGACGGCTTTGACGGCGGCATTGCGGCGCGCGGGGATTGCGGAGCGCGATATTCAAACCTCGAACGTGTCGGTGAATCCGCAGCAGCAATTCCGCGACAACGAGCCGCCGCTCACCACCGGCTATCAAGCCAACAACACGGTGACGGCGAAGATCCGCAACATCGAAAGCACCGGGCGTGTGATTGACGCCTCGGTTGCGGCTGGCGGCAACAATGTGAACGGCGTGTATTTCTCGTATCAGGATCCGGATGCGCAAATGGATCGCGCGCGCCGCGCGGCGATCGAGAATGCGCGCCATCGCGCCGAGCTTTATGCGAGCGCGCTGAACATGCATGTCGTGCGGGTCGTCGCGGTGAATGAAGGCGGCGGCTATTCGCCGCCGGTGCCGATGCCGATGATGGCGATGCGCGCGCAGGCGAATGACGCGACACCGGTGTCGCCGGGCGAAGTGGAGACGAGCGTGAACGTCAACGTGACGTTTGAACTCCGTTAAGTATCGCACTGCTCACGAGTCCGCGACGGTGGGAACTCCGCCGTCGCGGCTTACGTTTTGAGCGCATGAGTTCCTTACCTGAAATTCTCTACGGCGCTGGCGTCACATTGGTCTTGGGCGCGATGACGGCGGCGTTTGTGATCGACTGGATGCGGGCGCAGAGCGCCGAGCCGCAGATCGCGCCGCGCGAAGAGCGCGCCTAGCTTAAGCGTGCGCCTTAAGCATGACGCGGGCGCGGATTGCGGCATATTTGGCGGCGCCGCCATTGGTCCACCACACGCGGGTCAAGCCGCCCAAGCTGATCGCGGCCCAGATCATCTCTTGGCCGACCGAGCCCAAATCGCCCATGTCGAAATTGTGCGCCGCGCCGATCAACACCAACACCGAGCCGATGCCGTTGACGATGAAGAAGACGGGGCGGTCGGCGCTGATGCGGCCCATGCTCACCGCGGCGTACATGCCGACGCAGCAGATGGCGCCGATGATGCCGGACATTGAGAGCAGCGTTTCCATGACCCAAACCCCGTCTTGAAGACCTGGGGATATGGCCGCGTTTTGGGCCGAGTGGCTGTGCCGTAGGTCACAGGAGAGCTAGGCTGAGCTCATGGCCAAGCACCGAATCTATTCCACCAGCTTTTCGAGCGTGTATCCGCGCTATGTCGCGAAGGCGGAGAAGAAGGGGCGGTCGGCGGCGGAGGTGAGCGAGATCGTGCGCTGGCTGACTGGGTACACGCAAAAGCAGCTCGACGCGCAGCTCAAGAAGCAAACCGATTTCGAAGGCTTTTTCGCGCAAGCGCCGAAGCTCAATCCGGCGCGCGAGCTTATTCGCGGCGTGGTGTGTGGCGTGCGCGTGGAGGAGGTCGAAGAGCCGCTGATGCGCGAAATCCGCTATCTCGATAAGCTGATCGACGAACTCGCCAAGGGCAAAGCGATGGACAAGATTTTGCGCGCTTGATGCGATCGTGACGATGGCAGCATGGGCGTAGCTCTGCGAGTTGGGTGGGTCGTTTCTCTGCTGGTCATGGTGCTCGTGGTTGAGATCGCTCCAGAATGAGCAGAAGCGCTCGGGATCGTCGCGAAGGGTTTGAAGCCGCTTGCGCTGACGGCACACTCGTTGGCGGACGCGGTGTACGGCTCGCGAGTGCTCATGCCGCTGCGGGCGGGCCAGAACGGCGGTCAGTTCGTGCGCATTCAACTTTTGATAAATGAATCGGCACGAGAATGTTTTGCAGGAGGCTGTGATGCCTGCTGACGTTTTGATTGTCGATGACAAGAAGACCAACCGTCTCCTGTTGCGCGCTCAACTTGATTCGATGGGATTGGACCTTGCCGAGGCAAGTGGGCCGGGCGAAGCGCTAGAGTTTGTTCAGAGCGAAAAACCGCGCCTCGCGATCATTGATTACATGATGCCTGGCATGACGGGAGTTGAGCTCCTCAGGGCGTTCAAGAGGGACATCAATACTACACAAGTGGAGGGCATCGGAGTTTCGGCAATGGCCGCAGACCCCAGCGTTGAAGCCCGCTGGAGGCTGGAGGGCGGACATTCCTTTATGTTTCGCCCGTTCGTTTTGGCGGATTTGCAAGGCGCTGTTCGAGCCGTCTCATCCGCGGCTTGGCGACCGTACGGGGAATGCGCGAAGCGCTTACAGAACGCGCTCGATGCCAAGCGCATCAAACGCCCGTTCTTCTCCTACGCCGACGCCGATCTAGTCCAAGTTTTACAAACTACGAGGGAGCTTGAGCCAAAAGGCTTTCGCTGCTTCGTCGCTGAGCGAGATTGCAAAGAAGGTGATAGGTTAAGTATGGCTGAGGCGATCGAAGCTTGCGACGGGCTCGTCCTGTTTGCTTCAGATCAGTCCGTTCAACGTGACTATGTCGTTGGGGAAGTGCGGCATGCTCTTGACTGTGACCTGCCAGTTGTTCCCGCCTTGCTCAATGAAGGGGCGCCGCTGGCCAAGGTAGACGTCCGCCTTCTCGTTCCAAAATATGTGAAACTTTACGAGGCTATTGCGCGAGGGAGGCTGCGCTAGGCAGCGGCGTCAGCAGCGGCTCGTTGGCGAAATGGCGGCGCAGGTTTTCCATGACGTTTTGCGCGCCCATGAACAGGGCGGCGCTGGTGTGGCCGCCGATGTGGGGCAGCAGCGTTGTGTTGGGCACGTCGGCCCAGCGTGAAACGGGCGTCGGTTCTTCTTCGAACACGTCGAGGCCGGCGGCGGCGAGTTTGCCGGCTTTGAGCGCCGCGATGAGCGCGGCTTCGTCGACCACGCTGCCGCGTGAGACGTTGACCAGAATGCCGTCATCGTCGAGCGCTTCGATCACTTTGGCGCTGACCATGCCTTCGGTGGTTTTGTCGGCGCGCGGGCAGAGCGTGAGGATGTCGGCCCAGCTCGCGAGCGCGACGAGGTCGGGTTCGTAGCCGTAGGCGATGTCGGGCTTGGCGCGCGGGCCGGTCCATTTGATCTCAAGCCCGAAGGGCGCGGCGCGCGCGGCGATGGCCTGGCCGATGGCGCCCATGCCGACAATGCCAAGCTTGCGGCCGCGCAAGCGCTTCTGCGGCGGGATCGGCATGGGCGGGATCCATTTGCCTTCGCGGAGCGTGCGTTCGCCGAGCGTGAAGCCGCGCGCCGTGGCGATGATGAGGCCCATGGCGATGTCGGCCACATCTTCATTGTTGATGTTGGGGCCGTAGGAGATTTGCACGCCGCGCTGTTTGCAATAGGCGGCGTCGAGCCCGTCGGTGCCGACGCCGAAGCAGACGATGGTTTTGAGCGCCGGCAGCGCGTCGATCATCGCATTGGTGAGGCCCTTGGAGCCGATGGTGATGGCGGCGGTGATGTCGGTGCGATTGGTTGGCCAATGGATCACCTCGTAAGCGTTGGCGAGTTGCAACTCGAACAAGCCAAGCTGGGGATGCACGAGGACAGGCGGTTTCGACATGAGGTCTTGATAGCCGGGTTCTGCGAGGGAACCAGCGGTAAAATAGAGCGTTCGTACGCGATGGACCTCGCCCTGAAGGCGCCTGTGGCGGCGCGCGCTTTTCTCCGCGATGCATGTGCGGAAGCGCATGCGAGGCTGGATCGCCGGCTGTCTGCTTACAATTTCCACGATCGAGGCGCGTACGCGGACATGCTCTCACGCATGTCCGGGCCGGTGACGGCGCTGGAGGGCGCGCTGTCGGCGGGGATTGCGCCGGCTTTGTTCGCGAACTGGTCGGGCCGGCTGCGCTCGCATGCGCTGCGGTCCGACCTCGATGCGCTGGGTGGCTGCTTTCGGCTGACGCGCACCGCGCCGATCGAGGACGAGGCGGCGGCGTTTGGGACGCTCTACGTGCTCGAAGGTTCGCGGCTCGGCGGGCAGGTGCTGGCGCGGATGGCGGGCGAGAGCGACGACCGGACCGTGCGCGGCGCGACGCGCTATTTCCGCCATGGCGAGAAGGCGGGGCTGTGGCGTTCGTTTGTGGAAGCGCTGGAGGCGTCGCCGGGCGTGCGCGCGCGGCCGGAGCAGGCGCAGGATGCAGCGCGCGATGCGTTCGCGGCGTTTGAGGCGGCGTTTACATGAAGGTCGACCTCACCAATTGCGACCGCGAGCCAATCCATATTCTGGGCGCGATCCAGCCGTTTGGGTTTCTGCTGGCGGTGTCGCCGGATTGGCTGATCCGGCATGCGTCGGCGAACACGGCTGAATATCTCGGGACAGCAGCGGAGATTGGCGCGCCGGCGGCGCCTTTGCTGGGTGAGCACGCGGCGGCGTCGATTCGGCGGCACATCCAGCGGCTGCGCGATGAAGATGCGGTCGAGCGCATTTTCGCGGTGCCGACGGGGCCGTCGAAAACGCCGATAGATTATAGCGTGCGTTATTCCGGCGGCTCGATCGTCATCGAAGGCGAGCCGACGATGCTGGAAGATGAGTTCGACGCCGCCAGCGTCGTGCGCGCGACTATCGGCCGGCTGCAGAAGCATCGCGACGTGATCTCGATCAGCGCGGAAGCGGCGCGGCAGATGCGGGCGCTGACCGGGTTCGATCGCGTCATGGTGTATCGCTTCGATCATGACGGCGCCGGCGAGGTGATCGCGGAAGCCGCGCGTTCGGATTTGGAGCGGTTTCTCAATCTGCGTTATCCGGCTTCGGACATTCCCCAGCAGGCACGCGCGCTCTACCTGCGCAATTGGCTGCGGATCATTCCCGATATTGGCGCGACGCCGGTGAAGGTGACGCCGTTCGCTGATCCGCGTGGCAATCCGCTGGATTTGTCGCATTCGAAGCTGCGATCGGTGTCGCCGATCCATATCGAGTATTTGCAGAATATGGGCGTCGGCGCCTCGATGTCGGTGTCGATCATTCTGCACGGGAAATTGTGGGGGCTGTTTGCGTGCCACCATTATGGAACGCGGCGCATTTCGTATGCGCGGCGGACCGCAGCTGAGTTGTATGGGCAGATGTTCTCGCTGCTGTTGGAGAGCCAGGAGCGCGAGACGGCGGCGCATTTCGAGTTGAATGCGCGTGAATTGCACAACCGGCTGATGGGCGCGATTGCGTCCGACAGTCCGCCGTTTGAAGTGCTGACCTCCTTCTTGGACGATTTCTGCGAAGTGATTTCGTGCGATGGCGTCGGTGTTGCGGTGAACGGGAAATTCGCGCTACGTGGCTCGACGCCGGACGAGGCGCAATTCACGACCTTGATACGCTTCCTCAATCAAGTGTCGCCCAGCCAGATTTATGAATCGCACGAACTGCGCGAGCGGTTCGAGCCGTCGCAGGAATATGGCGACAAGGTCGCCGGCGTGCTGGCGGTGCCGATCTCGCGCTCGCCGCGCGATTATCTCGTGTTCTTCCGCAAGGAAGTTGCGCGCACGGTGAATTGGGCGGGCGATCCGAACAAGCCGATGCAGACCGGCCCGCTAGGCGATCGGCTGACGCCGCGCAAGAGTTTCGAATTGTGGCGCGAGACGGTGCAAGGGCAGTCGTCACCGTGGACTGTGGTGGATCAGCGCATCGCCGAAAGCCTGCGCGTGACGATGCTGGAAGTGATCCTGCGTCTCACCGACGCGGCGGAGCGCGAGCGCAAAGCGGCGCAGGATCGGCAGGAATTGCTGATCGCCGAACTCAATCACCGCGTCCGTAATATTCTGACTTTGATCCGCGGGCTGGTTGGACATTCGAAAGCGGGCGCAGGTTCTCTGGATGAATTCGCGAAGGTGCTGAACGACCGCATTCACGCGCTCTCGCGCGCGCACGATCAGATCACGCGCGGCAATTGGGGCGCCGCACCACTGGCGGATTTGTTCAAGACCGAAGTCGCCGCCTATCTCGGCACGCGCGCCAATCGCATCGAGATGGAAGGGCCGGACGTGCAGGTCGCGCCGCATGCGTTTGCGACGCTCGCGCTCGTGGCGCACGAATTGGTGACGAACTCAGCGAAGTACGGCGCGCTGAAGGATTCGCACGGCAAAGTGCGGCTGAAATGGGAAATTGACCAAAGCGGGCGCCTCGTCATCAATTGGATTGAGCGTGGCGGACCGGCCGTACAAGCGCCGACGCGACGTGGCTTTGGCTCGACGGTGATCGAGCGCTCCATTCCTTACGATCTGCAGGGCGAGGCGGAGATTCAATACAATGTCGCCGGTGTCGAGGCCCGCTTCGTCATTCCGGCGGCCTTCGTGCAAGGGCCGGCCCAAGCAGGCGCGCCGGTCCCGCTTAGGAGCGGTGAGAAAATGGAGCAGGCGCCGAAGGAAGAGCGCAGCGCGTTGGGACGCGCGCTGCTGGTGGAAGATAATCTGATCATCGCGCTCGATGCGGAGGAAATGCTGCTCCGGCTCGGCGCCGACGGCGTAGATGTTGCGGCTTCGGTGCGCGATGCGATGGCGCTTCTGGATCGGCAGATGCCAGCGTTCGCGGTGCTTGACGTGAACCTCACCGGCGAGACCAGTTTTCCGGTTGCGGAAAAGCTGCAAGGCGCCGGCGTGCCATTCGTGTTCGCGACCGGTTATGGCGATAATCTGGCGCTGCCGAGCGAATTCGCCGGCACGCCGGTGGTGACGAAGCCGTACGAAGATGCGGACGTGGCGAAGGCGCTGGCGAAACCACGGCCGGAAACGAAAACGGCTTATGGCGTGAGTCAAATCACCTGAATATCGGTATTGCTCAGCGTTGGATGGCCAGTGAGGACGGCGATGAACACTTTGGCATGCGCGCCATTGCCGTCGCTGTCGTAAAAGAGTTGGCCGGTGGCGGCGTTGTAGATGATGCGGTCATCAGCATCGTGCGCGTTGGCGCCGACGAAAAATTTCGCCGCGGCAAGGGGACCGTGGGCGCCGAGGGCTACGAACGTAGAACTGTCGAATTGGAGTTTGTCTCTCGCGTGAGTAAAGTCGGTTATCGTGTCGCTGTTGGCGGCGACCACTGGCGCGTTCAGGACGAACTTGTCCTTGCCGCCACCTCCGGTCAGCATGTCGTGCGCCGCTCCGCCACTGAGCGCATCATCGCCGTTGCCGCCGCTCAGCACATCGGCGCCGTTCAAACCGGTAAGCACGTTCGCGCCGCGATTGCCTGAGATAGTATTGTTGAGGGCGTTGCCAGAACCGTTGATTGCAGCGGGTCCGGTTAGCGTAAGATTTTCGACGTTGTTTTCCAACGTCCAACTCACGGTGGACAGATCCGTGTCGATGCCCCCGTTGCTCGCTTCGAGGACAATGTCTCCAGTATAGACCATAAAAATGTCGTCGCCCTCTCCGCCGAGCATGGTTTCAGCGCCGAAGGCCCCGCCCAATGTGTCGGCGCCAGCGCCGCCTACAAGCTTTGGCACGCCGGATATGACGTCATCAAAATTTGAACCAACGATGACCTCGATGCTGTTGAAAAAGTCGCCCACGGCGTCCCCAGTGCGAGGAGAGGGGCTTAGGAAGCTGATGGTCACCGCTAGCTCGGAATGTGCGTACGAAACGGTGTCGATACCGTCGCCGCCAAACAGCGTGTCCGCACCGCGTCCGCCTTCGAGAACGTCGTCGCCCTCCCACCCATTTATGTTGTCGGCGCCATTGCCGCCGACGATCACGTCATCGCCCGCATAACCGTGCAGGCTGTCTGCGCCCGGCCCGCCGTCGATTGAGTCGTTGCCTTCGTTTCCAGCAATGACATCGTCGCCGTTGCGCCCGATCAGCGTGTCGTCGCCCGCGCCGCCTTCAAGCCAATTGGCCGCGACGTTCCCGGCGAGGCTATCGCTGTATTGTGACCCGATCAGCCTTTCGATGCTGACAAGGGTCACACTTCCTACGGGCGTGAGTTGCGCCTGTCCCGTCAGATTCAGATCGATTGTCAGACCACTCGTCGAAGCGCCCAAAAAGAACCCTACTTCGTCGCTTCCTGCGCCTCCATTGAGCAATTGCGCGCCAGCGCTTGCGTGGAGTTGGTCATCGCCACTCTCGCCAAATAGCCGATCATCGCCGTCGTTCGAATAGACGATGTCGGTGTCATCCCCACCGTACACGATGTCGTCGCCTGCACCGGCGTAGATGACATCTACGCCGCCGAGTCCGTCAATGATGTCATCGCCGTCCGCCCCAAAAAGTTCGTTCGTGACACCGCTTCCAGTGAGAACGTCGTTCAGGTTGCTCCCGCCCAAATCCTCAATATTGAGCAGGGTGTGAACGCCATAATTTGTGTTCTGCGCGGTGCTGATGGTGAGGTCGACATCGACACCCACGTTCGAAGCGATGTATAATACGCGATCGCCGTCACCTGCGCCGCCATCGTATTGTGATGCGCCAAATCCCGCGTCTATTGAGTCGTCACCGTCGCCGCCATCGAAGGTCAGCGTGCCGGAACCAGCCACAACGTAGTCATTGCCGGCTCCGCCCCAAACTACGTCAGTACCGGAGCCCGGATGGAATATGTCGAGTCCGGCCCCGCCAATGAGCGTGTCGTTCCCATCACCGCCAGTGAGCGTGTCGCTGCCGTCGCCACCATCTAGCGTGTCATTTCCGTCGAGACCGTCGACCACATCGTCGTTTGCGTCGCCCGAAAAGGAATCGTCGCCGGTGGTTGCGCCCGGTCCCGGAGTCCAAGTTCCCATATCGAAGGCCCCCAGAGACAGACTTGAGACACAGCTAATGGTTGCGTCAAGGGTAGGAACCGCGCCGGACCCGAACTGACTAGGCGGCGCTCTTCTTGGCCTTCGCCATCAACTTCGCGAAGCGCTCGAACAGATAGTGGCTGTCCTGCGGGCCTGGGCTCGCTTCGGGGTGATATTGCACCGAGAACACCGGGCGGCCCTCGAGTTCGACGCCGCAATTGGAGCCGTCGAACAGGGAGACGTGGGTTTCTTTCAGGCCGCGCGGGAGCGTTGTGGTGTCAACGGCGAAGCCGTGATTCATCGACACGATTTCGACTTTGCCGGTGGTCATGTCTTTGACGGGATGGTTCGCGCCGTGATGGCCTTGGGCCATTTTCATGGTCTTGGCGCCAAGTGCGAGTGCGAGCATTTGGTGGCCGAGGCACACGCCCATAACCGGCGTGCCGCTGTCGACGAGCTTCTTGATTTCAGGCGCGGCGTAGGCGCCGGTGGCGGCGGGATCGCCGGGGCCGTTTGAAAGCAAGATGCCGTCGGGCTTGTGCGCGAGTGCTTCTTCCGCTGTTGCGGTTGCGGGGAGCACGATGGTCTTGGCGCCAACGTCGCCGAGCGCGCGCAGGATGTTGCGCTTCACGCCGTAATCCATGACGACGACGGTGAAGCGCGGCTTCTTCACCGGCGGGAAGCCGACATTCCATTGCCAGCGGCCTTCGCCGACAACGTAGCTCTGCGCGGTGGTGACGTCTTTCGCGAGATCGAGACCGTCGAGGCCGGGCCATTCGCGCGCGCGCTTCTTCAGCGCGTCGAGATCGAATTTGCCGTTGCGCGCGTAAGCGATCACGCCGTTGGGCATGCCGTTTTCGCGGATGCGCTTGGTGAGCGCGCGGGTGTCGAGGCCGGCGAGGCCGATCACGTTGCGCTTGGCGAGCCAGGAATTGAGATCATCGCCGGCGCGCCAGTTCGACGGCGGTGTAGGCTTCGCGCGGAAGATCGTGCCGCGCGCGGCGGCCGAAGCGGCGGGCGATGAGGTCTCGATGTCTTCATTGTTGGTCCCGACATTGCCGATGTGCGGGAAGGTGAAGGCGACGATCTGGGCGGCGTAGGAGGGGTCCGTCAGGATCTCTTGGTAGCCGGTCATGGAGGTGTTGAAGCAGACCTCGCCGACGGCCTCGCCCTCGTGGCCCAACCCCTCGCCCCAAAACACTGATCCATCGGCGAGCACGAGCACGCCGGTCGCGGCGGGGGGAGGAGGATTCGGGTTGGCCAAAGCGGCAGTGAGATAGGGGCGATCCGGCGGGGTGTCAAAGCGCGCCAATGGATGCCTCTCCACAAGCCTTGGCGGGGCAAAGGCGCCTGCCGCCCCATCCCTGCCGCAAAGGTGAACTTCCTGTGAGCCATGACGGTTGGCCGGGGGGTGACCGGTCGGTAAGGTGGGGCTGAGCAAGGTTCGACGTGGGGACAGAAGCGATCAGACTTTGGGCGGGCGCGGCCTTGGCCGTGAGCCTAGCCGGAGGCTTGGCGGCGTGCGGAAAGCAGGCTGCGCAAGCCCCTGCGTCTGCGCCCGCACCGCTGCTGGCGCGCGCCGACCTGTTCGGGGAGCCGGCGCGGGACAACGCCCAGCTCTCGCCGCTCGGGGACCGGGTGGCGTTCGTGGCGCTGAAGGACGGCGCGCCGAATTTATGGGTGGTCTCGGTCGCGGCGATGGATCAGCCGGTGGCGGTGACTGCCGACCACGATGTCGGCGTGCGCGACTATCGCTGGGCGTTCGACAACTCGACTTTGCTCTATCTGCAAGACGCGCAGGGCGATGGGAACGAGCGCTTGTTCGCGGCGCCTGCCGCCGGCGGCGAAGTGCGGGCGCTGACGCCGGAGAATGTGCGCGCGCAGGTGATTGGTTTGTCGCCGAGCGATCCGAACGACGTGGTCGTGACGCTGAACCAGCGCGACACGGCGTGGCCGGACGTGTACCGGATCAATATCGCGACGGGGCAGAAGACTTTGCTCTATCGCAATGGCGGTGCGACGGCAGGCTTTGCGAGTTTTGTGCTCGATCGCAGCAACACGCTGCGGCTCGGGCTTCGGCCGACCAGTGATGGTGGCGAGGAAGTGTTCGCGCGTCAGCCAGATGGGACGTGGCGCAGTCTGTTTGTCATTCCGTTCGAAGACGCGATGGCGTCGCGGCCGATTGCGTTCGATGCCGATGGCCGCTCGTTCCTGATGCTGGATTCCACCGGGCGTGATCGTGCGGCTTTGGTGCGCGTCGATGCAATGAGCGGCGTGAAGACGGTGCTGGGTGAGAGCCAGCGCGCCGATGTCGTCGATGTGTGGCTCAATCCGAACACGGGCGCGCCGGAGGCGTACGCGGCGGATTATCTGCGGCCGGAATGGCGCGCGCTTGATGCGGACGCGCAGGCGGATCTGGATTATTTCGATCAGCAGCTCGATGGGCGCGTGACGGTGGTGTCGCGCAGCGCGGACGATCAGCGCTGGATCGTGGTGGAAGATTCGCCGACGACGCCGACGCGCTCGTATCTCTACGACCGCAGCGATCGCGCCAATCGGCGGCTGACGATGCTATTCAGGCATCGGCCTGCGTTGGAAAACGCCACGCTGCAGCCGATGACGCCGGTGGAGATCGAAGCGCGCGATGGGCTGACTTTGGTCTCGTATCTCACGCTGCCGCCGGGATCGGATGCGAATGGCGATGCGCGTCCGGAAACGCCGCAGCCTCTTGTGATTGCGCCGCATGCGGATGCGTGGGGACGCGACTCGTACGGGTTTAATCCGACGGCGCAGTGGCTGGCCAATCGCGGCTACGCGGTGCTGAGCGTGAATTTTCGCGGCTCGTCGGGGTTCGGAAAAGCGTTTCAGAACGCCGGCTTCCACGAATGGGGCGGGCGGATGCAGGACGATTTGATCGACGCGCTGCAATGGGCAATCGACAATCATGTCGCGCGCGCAGATCGGGTGGCGATCATGGGCGCGGGTTACGGCGGCTACGCCGCGCTGGCGGGGCTGACGTTTACACCAAACAGTTTCAAGTGCGGCGTGTCGTTGTCGGCGCCGGCCAATCTCGCCAGCATGATCGATGCGACGCCGACGTATGCGACGGGTTTGCGCGATGCGCTTTATCTGCGTGTGGGCGATCCGCGCGTGGCGGATGGGCGGGTGCTACTGCGAGATCGTTCGCCGATCAGCCGGGTCAATCAGATACAAAGCCCGCTCTTGCTGACGACGGGCGGGCGCGCGGCGGCGTCTTTGCGCGGTGAGTCCGATCAGATTGCGCAATCTTTGGTGACGCGGCGCACGCCGCTCATCTATCTGAACTATCCGGATGAGAATGCGACGATGACGCGGCTGGCGAACCGGCTGTCGTATTACGCGGTGGCGGAGCAATTCCTGGGCGATTGCCTTGGCGGGCGTGTCGAGCCGGTTGGCACGGCGTTTCAAGGCGCGAACGTGCAAGCGTATGAGGGCGCGTCGCGCGTGCCGGGATTGTCGGCGTTTGCGCGCACGCGCGCCCAGCCGGCGGCGGCGCGGCAGAGTGCTGACGAGACGACGGAAGAAGTCGTGCTGCCGACGCCGACGCTGAACGGCGTGCCGATGGAAGCGCCGAAGCTGCGTGAACTGTCGCCGACGCCTTAAGGCAGCGTGAGCAGATCGGCGCAGATGGCTTCAAGGCCGTGCGCATCATCTTCATCGAATGAATTGAACGCGGTCGAATCCACGTCGAGCACGGCTGCGAGCGCGCCGGTTTTGTCGAACACGGGCGTGACGATTTCGGAATTGGAGCGGTTGTCGCAGGCGATGTGGCCGGGGAAGGCGTGCACGTCGGGAACGATGATGGTTTGGCGCTGCGCCGCGCAGGCGCCACAAACGCCTTTGCCGAAGGCGATGCGCAGACAGCCGAGCGTGCCTTGGTACGGGCCGACGATGAGCTCGTTCGGTTTGTCGGAATCAACGAGATAGAAGCCGCACCAGAAATAGGTTTCTGGAAACGCGTTGGTGAGCAGCGATGCGGCGGTGGCGTAGCGCGCGATGGTGTTGGGTTCGCCGGCGATGACGGCGGCGATTTCCTGGCGCAACGCCGCGTAACGTTCGCGTTTCCCTTCAGGCAGCGGCGTTGCCGGCTGGGCGCTCAATTGCTTTCCTTGCGATTGGGAAACGCGCCGGCGGCCTTCGCCTGCTGCATCTGCCGGCGCTGACGCGGCGTGCGGCCGCGCCGGTTGTTGAGCATGGTTCCCGCGAGCCACGAGCCGCCGATGACGACAGCGAACATGACGAGAATGCCGATCCAAAAGCCCATGTGCGAACCTCGATTGTTAGCTCAAGATAGTCCCGTCGCAGCGGGACGCAAAGCGCTTCAGGTGGTCGCGGGCGCGGCGTATTTGGCGCGGAGCGCCTTTTTGTCGGGTTTGCCGAGCGGAGTTTGCGGAAGGCTGTCGACGAACTCGACGTCCTTCGGCGCCTGGAACGAGCCTTTGCGCGCCGTCACTGCCGCGATGAGTTCTTCGGCGCTTGCGGTTTGGTTCGGACGCAGCACGACAAGCGCTTTCACCGCTTCGCCCCATTTTGCGTGCGGTACGCCGATGACGGCGACCTGCGCGACGGCGGCGTGCTCGGCGATGATGTCCTCGATCTCGCGCGGATAGACGTTGAAGCCGCCGGTGACGATCATGTCTTTGGTGCGATCGACGATGCGCAGGAAGCCGTCGGGATCGCGGATGGCGACGTCGCCTGTGTGCAGCCAGCCGCCGTCGAAGGTTTGCGCCGTGAGTTCGGGCGCGTTGCGGTAGCCGTTCATCACGAGCGGGCCACGCACGCAGATTTCTCCGGGCTCGCCATCGGGCACAGGCTTGTTGTTGGCGTCGCGCAGTTCGAGCTTGATCCACGGTGAGGGCCGTCCGCACGAGGCGAGACGGCGCAGATCGTTTACGTCGTGCTCGGCCTTGCGCATGTGCGTGATGCCCATCGGCGCTTCGGCTTGGCCGTAAAATTGGAAGAAGACTGGGCCGATGCGTTCGATCGCTTCTTTGAGGCGCGGTGCGGAAATGGCGGAGGCGCCGTAGAAAACCGCTTCGAGACTCGAGAGATCGAATTCATTGAAGCGCGGATGATCGAGCAGCGCGTAGATCATGGTCGGCACCAGCATGATGCAATTGATCTTTTCGTCCTGGATCGTCTGCATCACTTTCGCCGGATCGAAGCTCGGCAGCACGAGCATTGTGCCGCCTTTCAGCAGAACGGGGAGAAACATTGCCGCGCCCGCGTGGCTGAGCGGCGTGCAGGATAGAAAGCGCGGCGGGTTGGGCCATTCCCACTCCGACATCATGATCTGAATAGTCGTCAGGCTCGTGCGTTGCACGGTGGCGAGCGCTTTGGGTTTTCCGGTTGTCCCGCCGGAATAGCCGAGGCGCATGACGTCGTGTGCTTCGACCCGCGGTGGGATCAGCGGTTGCGGCGTGAAGCGCTGCGCGAGTTTGGAGAGATCGTCTGCGAGCGGGGTGTCGCCGAAGGCGATCAGTTTAAGCTTGGTGTGATGCTTGGCGAGTTCTACCGCTCGCTCGCTGTAGCGCTCGGCGTCGAAGATGAGGATGTCGAGATCGCCGTCTGTGACCGCGTAGAGGTGATCGTTGAAGCCGCTGAGCGGATGCAGCGGCGCGTAGCAGCACGCGAGCAATTGCACCGCGTTGGCGACGTGGAGGACTTCAGGGCGGTTGGGTGAAAGCAGCCCCACGCGCGTGCCTTTGCCGACGCCGAGGCTCGTCAGCGCCTGCACGAATTGACTGGCGGCGTCGCGCACTTGTCCGACACTGAGTGTGGCGCCGCCGAGCAGATTGAGCATCGGCTTGTTCGGCGTCTGGTTCAGCGCGTTGACGAGAATGTCCGGCACGTAGAGCGGGCGGTGGAGGTCGTCAGTGTCGCTCACGGCGAATGCCCTTTGTCCTTGTGCGCGCTGGGCGCTCGTGGCCTTATCCTGCCAAAAGCGGCGTGAAGACAAGCGTTCGCGCAGAGGCGAAGGGAAAGACGATGGGGCCTGATCCGCAATTTCTGCCGGTGATCGAGGGACTGAAGGCGATGCCATCGCTGGCCGATCTCCCGCTCGATGTCGTGCGCAACTCGCCGATGCTGCCGAACGACAATCCGATCCCGGTGGACGAGGTGTCCAATCGCACAATTCCTGGGCCGGCTGGCGAGATCCCGGTGCGCATCTATCGCAGCGGGACGGGGACGTTGCCGCTGGTCGTGTTCTTTCATGGCGGTGGGTTCGTCGTCGGCAATCCCGATACGCACGACAATCTGAGCCGGCTGATCGTGTCGACGATGCGCTGCTTGATGGTGTCGGTGGATTATCGGCTGGCGCCCGAGCATCCGTTTCCGGCGGCGCAGGACGATTGTTTCGCGGCGCTCAAATGGGCTGCGGCGAACGCGGCTGAGCTTGGCGCCGACGCGACGAAGATATTCGTCTGCGGTGATAGCGCCGGCGGAAACTTGGCGGCTGTGGCGTCGCTGCGCGCGCGTGATGAAGGCGGGCCGAAGCTGAAGGGCCAAGTGCTGATCTATCCGGTGACGGATTTCACCGCGCCATTCGGGCCAGGCCCGGATGGGAATTATTATATTTTGACCGCAAAGGATCGCGACTTCTTCGACCGCTCTTACGTGCCGGAGGCGGCGATGCGCACAAATCCGCTCGCGTCACCTGCTTACGCGAAGAGCTTGGCTGGCTTGCCGCCGGCGCTCGTGGTCACGGCGGAGCACGATCCGCTTTGTCCGCAAGGCGAACTTTACGCGGAGAAGCTCAAGCAGGCGGGGGTGGAAACGACGCTCAGCAGCTACAAGGGAGCGATCCACGGCTTTCTCAGCTTTCCCACGCCGATGGGCGAAGAAAGCGCGCGCGCCTGCGCGCAATGGATGCGGACGCACGCTTAAGCCGCGGCTGGTGCGCGATAGAGCGGCCACTGGAAAGGCGAGCGTTGGCTTGCGCGCTGGCGCTCAATGCGCTGAATGTGTCGCGATTGGAGAAGGCGATGCTGCTGCAGGGACATTTTCAGAACGCGTATGTCACGCGCAATCTCGACAAGGCGATCGAGACGTTTCGCACGCTCTACGGCATCGAGACCTGGTCCACTTATGGCGGCGAGTTGGAGGTCACCACGCCGAAGGGCAAGGGTCCGGCGACCAACAAGGTCGGCTTCGGCTGGGCCGGCAACGTTCAGTATGAGCTGATCGAGCCAGTGTCGGGGCAGGTTGAGATGTATCGCGACGCGCTGCGCGATGACGACGAGATGCGGTTTCATCACGTCTGCATGCGTGTCGCCGACATCGAAGCGGCGCGGGCCGAGGTTGAGCGGTTGAAGATGCCGATCGTGTATTCCGGCGTGACGGCGGTGACGTTCTTCTACGCGGATGCGCGCGCGACGCTTGGGCATTATCTTGAGTTCGTGCAGATGCCGGATGAGATTTGGAAGATTATGGGCGGGCCGTAAGCGCTCCCTCCGTCATTCCGGGCGACGCGAAGCGGAGACCCGGAACCCAGGAAGACTGGGTGCGATGGTTAGAGCGCTTTGTTGCTAGCCGACCCCGTCCTCCTGGATTCCGGATCGCGCTACGCGCGTCCGGAATGACGGAGTGAGTTGTGTTAAACTCGTCTGTTTAGAATCGCCAGCCGCGCATCTGATTTCCCGCGTCGCACGCGACAACCTGGTTGGTGATGAAGCGCGCGTCGTCTGAGGCCAGAAACAACGCGAGCTTCACGATGTCGTCCGGCACGCCGTGCAGTTTTAGCAGCTGCATGCCTTGCACGCGCGCGTAGGTCTCTTGCGTGAGGCCGCTCTTGCCGGCGGGGGTCTCCATGATGCCGGGCGCGATGGCGTTGACGCGAATGCCTTCGCCGCCGAAATGCATCGCCATGCCGTAGGTGAGTGCGTTGAGCGTGGCTTTGCTCACGCCGTACGGATTCGCCGGCATGTAGGACGCCATCGAAGATTGATTGAGCACGCAACCTTTCGCGGCGCCGAGTGCAGGGCGCAGCGCTTGCGCGAGGATCAACGCCGAGAAGGTGTTGATCGTCATGAACTTCAGCCATTTCTCAAGCGCGACTTCAGCGAAGCCTTGGTTCACTTCGCCGTAGGCGAGGCCGGCATTATTGTAGAGTACGTCGATGCGCGGATGCTTGGCGCAGATTTCAGCGCCGAAGGCTTTGATGGCGGCTTCGTCGCTCATGTCGAATTTGTGTGAGGAGGATGTGCCGCCGTCCTTGGCGATGAGCGCGGCGGTTTCGTCCATGAGCTTTTGGTCGATGTCGCAGAGCACGAGGTGCGCGCCTTCGGCGGCGAAACCGAGCGCTGCGGCGCGGCCCAAGCCGCCGCCGGCGCCGGTGATGACGACAATCTTTTTCTCGAAGCGCTTGCTCATGCCGATCTCCTCGCCGCGTGGTAGCGCGCGGATTGGCACGCGCCTAGGTGATGGCCGAACGTCGATAGACTACGGCCGCAGCACCCAGCCGCCGTCGACGTGCAGGCATTGGCCCGTGATCCAATCGCCGGCGGGCGAGCAGAGCAGCAAGAGCGCGCCGACCAATTCGTCCGGTTCGCCGCGCGGGCGCATGGCGACGGTCATGTTGAGGAATTGGATGAAGGGAGAATCGTCGGGCACCAACATCTTGCCGGCGTCGCTCTTCACGTTGCCGGGTGCGATGGCGTTGACGTTGATGTTTTCCTTGCCGAGCATTTTCGCGAGTGTGGTGGTGAGGCCGTAGAGCGCGAGCTTGCTGACGCCGTAGCTGCCGGTCGCCGGAAACGCGCCGCCGGAAAGCTGGTTGACGATCTTGCCGCCGCCGCGTGCGCGCATGCTGGGCAGCACGGCTTGCGAGCAGATGAGCGCGCCGGTGACGTTGACGTTCATCATTTTGGTCCAAGAATCGATGCTGATATCGGTAATCTGGGCGCCGGCGACCTCGACCATCAGGGCTGCGTTGTTGACGAGAATGTCCACGCCGCCAAACGCTTCGGTTGCCGCGCTCACCATGCGCTGGACTTGATCTTGCTGCGTGATGTCGACGCCGACGGCGATGGCCTTGCCACCCGCCGCTTTGATTTCGTCCGCCACCGCTTGTGCGCCGGCTTCGTTCATGTCGGCGACCACGATGGCAGCGCCGGCTTTGGCGAGACCCAGCGCATATGCACGTCCGATGGAATTGCCGCGCCCGCCGGCGCCGGTGACGATGGCGACTTTGTTATCGATGCGGAATTGGTCGGCGGAGAAGGTCATGTGGCGCTCTTGTTTTGCACGAGATTGAGGAAGGGGATGGCGATGTCGCGGATGGCGTTGGCGTCCGCGTCGTTGGCGAGGGTCTCGCCGAGCAGGCGCACGTCTTTCGCGAGCAGCGCGCCGCCATGGGCGAAGGCTTGCGGCGTCGGCATGCGGGCGTAGGTTTCGAAGCCGAAGCTGCGGCCGCTGCTGGCTTTGACCAGTTCGACCAGCGCGGCGCGGTCGAGATTGAGTTTCGCGCTGGCGGCGAGTGCGTGATGCGCCAGCGCCATGTGCGCGGCCATAAGATTGTTGTTGATGAGCTTGGCGTGCTGACCGGCGCCAACGCCGCCTAAATGCACGATCAGTTTGCCGAAGCTTTCGAATACCGGTTTCGCGGCGGCGAAAGCGTCCGCGTCGCCGCCGACCATGACGGTGAGCGCGCCGGCCTTGGCGGCGGGTTCACCGCCGCTGACTGGGGCGTCGAGCACTTTGACGCCGCGCGCGGCGGCTTGTTCGGCGAGCTGCGTGCAGGTGTCGGGATGCACGGTGGAATGGATGGCGATGCGGCTGCCGGCGCGCATCGCCGGAATGAGCGCGGTGCAGATTTCACGGACGCCGGCGTCGTCGACGACGCAGATGCCGACGTGTTCGACCTGCGCGCCGAGATCAGCAACGCTGGCGGCGTGCTTCGCGTCAGCGAATTGCGCGAGCGCTTCGGCGCGGCGGGCCCAAAGCGTTGTGTCGAAGCCGGCGCCGATCATGCGCCGCGCCATGGGCGCGCCTTGGCTGCCGAGACCGATGAAGCCGCATTTCATGTTCGCGCTCCTCAGCCGGCGGTAATGCCTTTGTCGATCGAGATGCACGCGCCGTGGAAACCGCGGCCCGCGTCCGACGACAGGAAGGCGATGACATTGGCGACGTCGTCGACCTCGACCATGCCGCGCAGGCCGCTAAAGCGCTTGATCAGTTCGTAGTCGACGCCTTCCGGCATGCGGATAGAGGCGGCGATGTTGGTCATCATGCCGCCGGGCGCGACCGCGTTGAAGCGGATCGGCTTGTGCACGTATTCCATCGCCAGCGCTTTCGTCAGGTGGATGAGGCCGGCCTTCGAGGCGCAATAAGCGCCGACATAAGCTTCGCCTATGATGCCGCCAGACGAGGCGACGTTCACAACCGCGCCTTCGCTCTTTAGGAGGTGCGGGATGGCGGCCTGGATCAGGTAGAACGGGGCGCTGAGGTTGACGGCGAGCGTCTTTTCCCAATCGGCTTGCGCCATTTCATGGGCGTTGGTGAATACGATGACGCCGGCGACGTTGCAGAGCGCGTCGAGGCGCCCGAACGCTTCGACGGCGGCGGCGATGGCGCCTTTGCAGGCGTCGGCTTTTGAAAGGTCCGCCGCATGGATATGGGCTTTCACGCCGAGCGCGCGCGCGGCGGTTGCGGTGTCTTCAAGTCCGCCCGCGTTGAGGTCGACTAAGCACACGTCCGCGCCGGCGCGCGCGAGCGCAAGCGCCGTGCCTTTGCCGAGGCCGGACGCTGCGCCGGTGACGAGGGCGGCTTTGCCTTTCATGTCGCTTGGCTTCACGGGACCTCCTTAGACCGGCGGTTGGCCTTCTTTGATGCGCTTGGCCTGGTCGAACACAACGCTCTGGATCACGGATGCTTTCGGCCAGCCCGCGTGGATTGCGTATTGCAGCACGAATTCGTTCATCTCGTCGAAATTGGCGTTGCCGCTCTTCATGGCGGCATAGATGTGGGTTTTGATCGGCGTCTCCGACGATGAATCCGACACGCCCACCAGCGTCAGCCAACGGCGCGAGCGCTCGTCGAGACCGGGTCTACGCCACATTTCACCGAAGACGAAATTGAGAATGCCCGGGCCGAGATACGCGGTCGGACCTGGCGCTCTTGGTCCCGGGAAAGTCATCACGTCGGTGAAATTCTTTTCGCCTTCCGCGAAGCGAACGGCGGGATCCCAAGGTTCGGCGCGAATAGCGGGAAAGTTCGCCGGCGCCAGGCTCAGCGCGTTGGCCGCGCGCGTGATGGCGGCGTCCATGATCGCCCCGCGCGACCAACCACCATAGACGGCGAAATGCAGCGCCGCTTCGCGCAGCTCCACAAGCGTGAGTGCTTTCGTCGCCAGCGCACCCTTGGCGTACCCCTCGATGATGTGGGCGGGCGTGTCGCCGGTTGAGCCGCCAGCGAGCGCGATGAGAAAGCGCGAGCGGCGATCGAGCGCGGGGCGCGTCCACACTTCCGCAAAGAGAAAATCACGCCATGAGGCTTCGTATGGCGTCGCGGGCTCAGGGGCTGGGCTGGCGAGGATCTCGCTTTGCGTGGCGCGGCCGGTTTCGACGCGCTTGACCGGATCCAGCAGGCTCATTGCTTCACCGCCGGTTTGGCTAGGTTCACCCAGACGTTCTTGGCGCGCAGGAATTCGTGCAGGCCCTGTTCGCCGCCCAGTCGGCCGTAGCCGCTTTGCTTTACGCCGCCGAAGGGAACGCATGGCGTCATGCCTTCGCCGGCGCCGTTGACGGTTACGACGCCAGAGTCGATCTGGCTGGCGACGTAGTGCGCGCGGCGCAAATTTTGGGTGTGGACATAGCCGCCGAGGCCGTACTCGGTGCCGTTAGCGATGGCGATGGCTTCCTCTTCCCCGTCGAACGGCGTGATCGCGAGCACTGGGCCAAACACTTCGTGCTGTGCGATGGTGCTCTTCTGCTCGACATCGGCGATCAGGGTGACGGGGAGGAAGTAGCCGCCGGCCATGTCCCCGCCGAGCCGCTCGCCGCCGCTGACAAGACGACCGCCTTCCTTTTTTACCGCCGTGTCGACAAGGCCGAGAATACGTGTGAGCGCGCTTTCGGAAATCACCGGGCCGACCATGGTGGAGGGGTCGAGCGGGTCGCCGACCTTGATGTGGCCCGCTGTCGCGCCGAGCGCGGCGACGTATTGGTCGTAGATCGGGCGCTCGACGAGCAGACGCGTGCCGTTGACGCAGCCTTGGCCGTTGGCGCTGACCGCGCCGGAGACGCCGCGCCGCACTGCTTCGGAGATATCGGCGTCGGCGAAGACGATGACTGCCGACTTGCCGCCGAGTTCAAGACCGCAGGGCTTCAGTGTATCGGCGGCGCTCTTCAACACCTTTTTAGCGGTAGCGCCGCTGCCGACGAATTGAATCTTGTCGACGCCCGGATGTGCGACCATGGCCGCGCCGACATCGGGTCCGCCGGTGACAATATTGACGACGCCAGGCGGGAATCCCGCTTCGAGGCAAAGTTCGCCCAGGCGCATCACGGTGTAGGGCGCGATCTCAGGCGCCTTGACGACGAGGCAATTGCCGGCGGCCAGCGCCGGCGCCATCACCATAGTCGCGGCGAACAACGCGCCATTCCATGGCACGATCGCGCCGATGACGCCGTACGGTTCGTAATTGATGTAATCGTGCGCGGGGCCGCCCCAGGTGCTGATCGTGCGGCCTTGAATCTTGTCAGCCCAGCCGCCGAAATAGCGGAATTTTTGAGCGGCATCGATCGCGAAGAAAGGGGTCGTCAAGATCGAGAAGCCATTTTCGATCGTCGCCAGTTGCGCGAGATTTTTCATCTCGCGCTCAAACAGCGCCGCGAGCTTCCACATGATGTCGCGGCGTTTGTCGCCTGGCAGCGCGCGCCATGCCGGAAACGCCGTGCGCGCGGCGGCGACAGCGGCGTCGACGTCCTTCGCGTTGGCGAGCTTGAGTTCGCGCGTCACCGCGCCGGTGCCGGGATAGACGTGGGCGTAGCTCTCGCCGCCGCCGCGTTCGAGTTTTTGGTCGCCAATAATAACGGGATAGCGCGGCAGCAGGTCGGTCTGCGGGCTTTGCAGGGCCATGGACGTTTTCTCCCTCGGGCGGTCGTTTCGGATACGGCGCGTTTCGTTGTTGAGGGAATAATAGGCGTATTGGAGGTCCGTCAAGCGCCCCATGTGCCCGTATGGCTGGATCGAGATGCAATTATATGCATATTTATGGCATGCCTGCGCTAGCCGAGAAGTCTGACCGCAACGAACGCCGGGATCTCGTGCGAACCGCGGCCGCCACGCTCCGAGAGATCATTATGGCGCGTGAGCCGGGCGCGCAGATCGGCTCACTGAATGAAGTGAGCGAACTGCTGGGCGTCGGCATCGTCACGGTGCAGCAGGCCGCGCGCGTGTTGGAGCATGAAGGCTTGCTCAGCGTGCGGCGCGGTCCGGGCGGCGGCTATTACGGCGCGCGGCCGGACGAAGCGGCGCTGGAGCGTGCGCTGGCGACGTACATGCGCGTGCATGGCGCGAAGTTCGGCGATGGGCTGCAGATGCTGTCGCTGCTTGAGTATGAGATCGCGCCGGCGGCGGCGCGATGCGATGATGCGGCGTTGCACGAAGAGATGCGTGCGCTCGTGGCGCGGATTGATGCGTGCGACACAGAAGAAGCGCGCATCGCATTCGAAAACGAGTCGCGGCAATTGTTGTTTCGAATGGATTCACGGCCGCTGTTCGAGCTGATCTCGCGGGTTGGTCAGCAAATGTTTGCCGGCGTGCCGCGCTCGCCTCTGTTCGGCGGCGCCGATGGTGTGGCGGCGTGGAAAGAGGGGCGCCGTCGGATTTTCGAAGCGATCCTGAGGCGTGACGATGAGCTGGCGCGTTTTGAAGCTGGGCGGTTTCATCGCGAGGTGGTGACGCGCCTGCGCGAATTCCGCGAGCGCAGTGACGAGCTTTAATGCGCTAGCCGCGCGGCAGCGTGATGGTGACGCTTGTGCCTTGGCCCGGCGTGCTTTCGATGGTGGCGGCGCCGCCGGATTGGCGGGCGAGGCCGTAGACTTGCGCGAGGCCGAGGCCGGTGCCGGCGCCGGGGCCTTTGGTGGAGAAGAACGGTTCGAAGGCGCGCGCGAGCGTGTCGGCGTTCATGCCGGAGCCGGTGTCGGTGATCGTGAGCGCGACGCCTTCGCGCCGTTCGGTCATGACGTTCTCGACCTGGATCAGCAGCTTGCCGCCGTTGGGCATGGCGTCGCGCGCATTCACGGCCAGATTGAGGATAGCCATCTCCAATTGGCCGCGATCGGTGCGAACGGGCCAGATGCCAGGCGCGACGCGGAGTTCGAGATCGATGCCGCCATGGATCGATTGGCGTAGCAGCGGTTCGATGTCGTGGACGACATCGCTGAGATAGAGCGTGGTGAGCTGCAGCGGCTCGCGGCGCGCGAAGGCGAGCAGCTGCTTGGTGAGATTGGAGCCGCGGTCGAGCGTTTGGCCGAGCAGCTCCATGGTGCGGCGGCGTTCTTCTTCCTGACGATTGAGTTGCGAGAGGCCGCTCTGCACGGCGCTCAGCAGATTGTTGAAATCGTGCGCGACGCCGCTGGTCAGCGTGCCGAGCGCTTCGAGCTTTTGCGATTGCGCGAGGTCTTGGCGGGTTTGATCGAGCGCTTCTTGTGTTTCACGGCGGTCAGCTGCGAGGGCGAGCGAGGGAAGCGTGGCTGCTACGATGAAGGCGACGAGGAGGAGAAGAGAGTCGTTGAGCGTGGCTTGCTGAAACGGGCTTGAGCCGGCGAGCACGCCCCACACGGCGAGGCTGGAGATGAGCAGCGCCACGGTTGCGGTGTCGCGCAGGCCGAGGCGCAGCGCCGACCACATCAGCGGCAGGATGGTGAGGAAAGCGAGCGCGCTCTTTACGCCGGTGGGCGCCGGTGAGATCGGGCTGAACGCGAGCAGGCCAGCAATCGCCGCGCCTGCGAGCGCTGCAAGCGCGCGCCAAACGTCGACGCGCGATTCGTAGCCTTGCAGCGTGCGCGCCCATAGAACGAGCGCGGGTGCGGCGAGGATGGCGCCGGCGATGTCGCCGATCCACCACGTGAACCAGACCGGCGTGAACTGGCTCCAGGCGCCGTAGCCGGTGAAGGAGAGCGCGCAGACGCCGATCGTGGCGCTGGCCGCAGCCGCGAAGGCGACTGTGAACGCGAAGCGCACAACGCCCGTTGGCGAATGAAATACGCGTTCGCCTTCAGCGAAACGCTGTAGCGCGAAGCCGGCGAGGAAGGCTTCCGTGGTGTTGCCCAGCGCGATCGCGCCTGCGGTGGCGATCATCGGCGTGGTCATGAAATTGGCGGCGAAGGCGCCGATGGCGATGCCGATCAGCGTGATGTTGCCGCGCATCAGCACGAGCGCGATGGCAAGGCCGGTCGGCGGCCATACCGGCGTGGCGCTGGCGTTGAGCGAGGCGAAGAAAAGGCTGCCGCGCGCGAGCGCGAAATAAGCAAGCGCGGCGAACGCGATCTCCGCGAGACGCACGGGCGCCCACACTGGACGTTCGATACTCACGACCGCCATCAGGCCTCTCCGCCCCTCCAGCGCAGTATAGCCGACGCTGCGGGCGATGCGAGAAATGCGTGACCATTTCAGGGCGCGGCGCGCGACAAGCCGTCTTTTTCCCGAGGAATGTCGAAATGGCGCGTGTAATCGGCGAAAAGTTCGGCGATCTCGGCCGCGTTTAGGCCGAATTGTTCCAGCGCGTAGGGATTGGCGCCGCGCGCGCCTTTGGGGTTTTTCTCGCGCCAGGCGGCGACCGCGTCGCGCACTTCGTCCGGCGTGCCGATGCCGAGTGCGGTGTGAACCTCGGCCATGACGGCGGCGGGGTTGTCGACGACGCGGTAGTAATCGACGTGCACGACGCGGTCGGCGCGCGGTGATGTGCAGAATTCCATGATGCGGTCGACGTGAGCGCGGATGAAGTCGCGCATTTGCGCGCCGATGCGGTGAGGATCGACCTGATCGTAGCGTGTGCCGCGCAGCATGAGCGTCATCTTGGCGATCGAGGCGAGGGTTTGTACCGGATCGCGGTGAGTCATGACGATGCGCGCGTCGGGATAGGCAGCGAGGATCGCGTCCATGGCGAGGACGTGGTTTGGGTATTTGATGGCCCAGCGCGGCTGCGGCGTGCGCCATTGCAGCAGCTGGAGCTGGCGCTTGTGGACGCGGTATGCGGCTTGGAAATCGAGCGCGCGGATCATGTAGTCGAAATAACTCGGCACGTCGTAGAGGTTCATGTAGCCGGCGGCGGCGCACGCTTGCTCCATGAAGACGTGGCATTCGTCGGGGCCGTCGACGTCGATCAGGTGCAGCGCGTCGAAGCCTTCGACTTCCTTCGGGCGCGCGGCGGCGCGGCGCTGTTGTTCTTCGGCTTTGCGCCGCGGGATTGAGCTTGGGTCGAAGCCGGGCGGCGGCTGCGGCGCGATGCTTTCCCAGGTGCGCAGGATGCGGAAGCGCGGGTCGCGATCAAAGAGGTAGTGGAAGTATGTGGTGCCGGAGCGCGGGAGGCCGGTGAGGAAGACGGGCGCTTTGACCTGCTCGTCGGCGATCTCGGGATAGTCGCGCACCCATTTGAGCCCTTCGAGGCGGTCGGCGGTGCGGTCGATCAGGCCTTTGCGGGCGCTGGCTTCACCGAGGGCGCTGAGATTGTTGTCGGTGTTGAGCGCGGCGACGATGCGTTCGAGATTGGCGTGCAGATGCGGCTCGGGATCGGTGAGGCCCGCACGTTCTTCAGCTTCAGCGAGGATGGCGCGGGCGTCGAGCATCACGCATGCGCGCCGCGGGCGAAGAGGCGGGCTTTGAGTTCTTTGTAGCTGGGATCGGCGGAGGCTTCCGATGCGCCGCCTTCGGCGATGTCGAGCGGGCGGCGCGTGCGGTGATCGTAAATCACGACGCGCTTGGCGAAGCGCCAGCGGCCGTCGGCTTCTTTGCGGTACTTGTCGATGTAGCGCACGCACATGAAATCTTCCTGCCAGCCGCCTTTGCCGTCGGGGATTTGGTGATAGGCGACGGCGTAGACTTCGCCGTCGCCTTCATCGCCATGGACGTTGATGAGGTGGTTGCAGACGTGGTGGCCGCTGTAGCGCATGTACGGAAACGAGCGTTCGAGGAAGTCGACGTATTCTTTCGCGCCGCCGTCGAAGGTGTCGCCGTGCGTGTCCGTGGCGTCTGCGGTGTAGAGCGTGCGCAGCAGAGCGCCGTCCTTGCGGTCGACGCCGCGGCTGTAGAGGAGGACGAGATCGCGGATGTCTTCCTTGGCGACGAGTTTGGCCAGCGCGTCCATGCGTGTCTCCTTCAGCGCGCGAGCCTAGCGCCGGCCGCTCGCCGAAGGAAAGACGTGGGGCGCGCGCTTACGCCTTGGCGATGCGCATCAGCTTGTCGGCAGTCCATTCCGGCTCGGTGATCATCAGATCGTGGCCGGTTTCCATGTGCCAGTAGCGGCCCTCAGTGATCCGTTGCTGCTCGGCTGGGTCATAGATGCTCTGGTTTTGCGAGCATGCGATGATGGATTGCGGGATTTTGCGCATCGCGACTTCGTTGTTGAGGCGGAGCTTTTGTTCGAAGCACCGCCACGGATGCGGCGTGAGGCGCGCTTTCATCCAATCGATCTGCGCCTGGTCCTTCACGCCATAGAATTCCGGCGGCGTGCGTTCGGGGAAGAGCACCAGCTCCATGCCGTTGACGAAACCACCAACCGTGCGCGCCGCGCCGATGACGGGCCCGGCGACGTCGACCAGCGATTGGTTGTTCTTCGGCATCGCGGAATCGAGCCAAACTAGGTGACCGACGCGATCGGTGGCGCGATCGGCGACGCCGGTGATGACCATGCCGCCGTAGGAGTGTCCAACGAGGATCACGTCGTGCAGATCCTCGAAATGCATGATGTTCACGACGTCAGTGATGTGCGTGTTGAGATCCACATCGGGCGTCAGGAGATGCTCGCGGTCGCCGAGGCCGGTGAGGGAGGGCGCGTAGACCTCATGGCCCTTGGCGCGCAGCAGCTTCGCTACAGGCTGATAGCACCAGCCGCCGTGACCGCCGCCGTGCACGAGCATGTAGGTCGCCATCGTTGTCCCTCCGTATAAGTTATCACTTGATAACTTGTCGGGCGAATGGTTCCTTGTCAACATGAGCATCGAAGCGACGCGCCAGCGCGATGCGCCGCGCACCAAGGCGAAGATTTTGGCCGCGGCGCAGCAGGCGTTCGCGGAGCTTGGCTATGCGCGCGCGGGCATTCGAGAGATTGCGGCGATCGCGGATGTGAGTTCGACGCTGCTGCTGCGCTATTACGGCTCGAAGGCGGGCCTGTTCGAGGCGGCTTTGATCGAGGCGATGCCGCTGGACGGCTTGTTCGCCGCGCCGCGGGCGAACTTCGGCGCGCATGTCGCGGCAATGCTGAGCCGCGAAGAACTCGACATCAAGCCGCCGCCGATCATCGCGATGGCGGTTGGCGATGAAGAAGCGCGCGAGATCGCGGCGCGGGTGACGCTCGAATATTCCATTGAGCCGCTGGCGAAATGGCTGGGCGGACGCGATGCGAAGGCGCGGGCGGTGCGGATTTCGATGCTGGCGATCAGCTTTGTGATGTTTACAAGACAGATTCCGCTGAGCGCGATCGATCGCAAGCAAACGAAATGGCTGGCGGACTCGTTGCAGGCGATTGTCAACGAAAGCTGAAGCTCACCAATCGATGCGCATGGTGATGGTGTCGGTGAAGGTTTGCGGCTTGGTGTTCGCCGGAATTAGGGCCTGACCGTAAGTGCGTGTGGTGCCGGACCAGCTTCCGAGCGCGATGGCGCCGCCGGAGATGGTCAGCGTGGGATTTCCGCCCGTGCCGTCGCCATAGATCGTGGAATAGAGCGTCGAATTATAGAGATTGTAGTGCAACCGATCGGTCGTGGTCGTGCTCTTCATTTGCCGATCGGTGATGCTGCCCCATTGGCCCCCGTTGAATTTCACAGTCACAGACGGCGAAAGGTCAATCACGCCGCCACAAGCTACAGTCACGTCACTGGTGGCCGTCGCTGGCGCGCCACCCAGCGGGTTGATGGTCGTACCGAAGTTCAGCGTCGTGGCCGAGACGGAGCATGAGCAGCCGAGCAGCGCGTCGCAGAGCAGCGCGTTCGCAGGCGTGGCAGTGAGGGCTGTACTCACGAAAGCAGCAAGAGCGAGCGCGCGTTTCATGAGGCGCACCGTAGCGCGCGTCCAGCGTGCAGATCGTCGGGCTCGATAGTGAGCGTGCAGGTGTCGGCGAGCGCAAATGTTTCGGGTTGCTCGAGTCCGGCGACGTAGATTTGGCCGTCGACGCCTATGGGGAAGCGTGCGCCGTCGCTTTCGCGGGTGAGAATCGTGCCGGCGGGAAGAGACGCGCCCGTTGCGTCGATCACGCGGACTTGGCCGAACGCCCCACGCGTTGTGGGGAAGCGTACGACGACGCCGGCGCGTTGTGCTGGCGCCACTTCCGCCTCATCTGCGCCCGGCTGCGCATCGAGAGGCAGATCGTCGAGCACAATGCCAATGCGGTTGGCTTCGTAGGCGCGCAGGCCGGTGAGGAGGATCGTGCCGTGTTCGTCGGTGCGGCCGATGGGTTGGCGTTCGCGCAGGACGGTGACGTACGGCGCGCCGACGTCCACGAGCGCGAAGGAATCTCGGATCGGGCGCGATGCGATGACGCGTCCGCCGATCCAGGCGATGCCGATGGCGAGGCGGCCGCGCAGGCCGTCGCCGTTGGTGGTGTGGCTGAATTCGAGCGCGCTTTCGTCGTGCGCGCCGAGGTGCAGCAGCGCGCCGTCGATGCGTGCGATCGCGCCGGTGGACGCGCCGGCGCGCCAGCCGAAACCGCCTTGTGGATCAGGGCCGCGGGATGCGTTGGCAGCCAAGCTGGGGCCGCCATCGCGGGATTCGGCGCTTGCGCCAGCACTGACGCCATTGTCGAACGCGAGTGCGTAGCCGAGGCCGACGGTGAAGTACGGTGCGGTGTCGTCGTCGATGTAGAGCGCGGTGAGATTGAGCTGGCCGCGGCCGTCTGGAGTCGGCGGCGCATAGGAAAGCGCGATGGTTTGCAGGTTGGGCGCGTCGCGCTCGTCGCGGTAGGTGTAGGCGAGCGAAGCGGATCCCAGGCGATCGAGATCGAGGCCGATGGCGGCTGCGGTTTGCAAGCGCGGGGGTGGTTCGCTCCAGTCTTCGCCGAGGCGGCGGAAATCGCGCGAGGCGCCGGTGATGTCGAGGCCGAGCGAGAGCGCGGTGGCTTGACGTTGCCAGCTGAGATGAAACGCCTCGCCATCGTGCGCGCCGCTGCTTTGCGCATAGGCGAGATCGATCTGGCCGAATAAGGGTGTGGCGACGGAGGCTGCCGCCGCGAGTGAGGTGAGATCGTTGGCAGCTTCCGTGCGCGCTTCCGCGGTCAGCCAGTTCGTGACGCCATAGCGGTAAACGCCCGAGGCGAAGCCACGGCCATAGGCGTTGCTGGCCAGCGTGAAATCTTCGCGTTCGGCGCCGAGGGCGAAGGAATAGTCGGCCAAGCCCGCGCGCAGCATGGTGGGGCTGGCGTAGAAGGGTTGCGCGTATTCCTGCTGACGGCCGAGCGCGTCTGTAACCACGACGTGCGCGATGCCGGCGCCGGTGAGAACGGGGGCGTCGGGAATGGAGAAGGGGCCGGCGTCGACATTGCTGCGCAGGCGCAGCGCGCCATCGACATAGAGATCGACCGTTGATGGCGCGGCCGCTTCGCCGTGCAGTGTTGGCGTTGGGTATGGCGTGAAGTTCGGATCAAGCGAGAAATCGGTGGCGAGTTGGATGCCGCCGAAGCGAAAGGGAACGCCGGTGGCGCCGCCGCGCGTGAAGGAATCGCCGAGGCGCATGCTGTTGTGCTGGGCGGGCCTGTCTATAGTCCATTGCGTTTCGAGGCGGATGAGCGCGCCGTTCTGCGCGCCCGCGGTCCAGCTTGCCGTGCCGGCGCCGGCGCGGTTGAACAGGCCAAGTTCGAACAGGCCGGCGGCGTCGGATGCGTCGCTAGTGGCGGTGGCGGCGAGATCGAGATTGAGAAAGCCGCCGCTTTGGCGCGTTGCGAGCGGCGTGCGCGCGTTGGCGTCGTCGATCACATGCGAGGCGTAGCACGCGGCGGTGCAGGTGAGATCGACGGCGCCTTGCGCTGGATCGTAAGCGTAGGTGAGGCCAGGGATTGCACTGAGCAGCGTCGCGCCAGCGGGCATTGGCGTTGCGAAGCCGAGCTGGTGCAATGCGTCGGCATCGACGGAAAGCGCGCCGTTGTCATCGCGCCATGCCATCGCGTCGACCGATTGACCGTTCAGGCGCAATTGCACCACCAGTGGCGTCGGCTCGGCGTAGGCGAGGCCCACATCGAGGAAACTAATGCAGATCAGCCAGAACGCGCGCATCCTGCGGCTCGATCGTCAGTGTGCGCGGGGCGGAATCGCCGATGGTCGCGGTGATGAGTTGGAGCGCCTGCGTGGGCGCGGGGCGCGTGATCTGCTGTCCGGCGAGGAGATAGCGCGGCAGGTCGATCGCGTCTCCGGTGTCCGAAAGCTGTACGCGCGCCGCGCCGGTGTTGGTGAGGCGTAGTGCCGGCGCGCCATCGGCGTCGCGGATGTGCTGCACGGAGAGTTCACCGCGCGCGCCGGCGGGCGTGACGAAAACCGGCATCGACATTTCCAGCACGAGGCGAAAGCCCATGGCGGGCGCATCGCCGTTCGGCAGTTCGCGCAGGAGTATGCGGTAGCTTTGCTCGACGGCGCCGCCGAGCGCGGCGTGCGGGACAGCGAAGCGCACGATTTGATCACCGCTCGCCGGGACAAGGAAGATCGCCGGTGCGAGCACCATGTCGGGCGCGGGCGTGAGCACGCTTTCACCGTTGCTGTCTTGGCTCCAGGCGAAGGCTTCGAGTTGAAAGGCGGTTTCGTGGTTGCGGCCATTGTGGACGCGGAAGGAGCCCAAGCCCGTTCGTGGCGAGGCTTGGATCAAGATGGGCGTGATTTGGATGGCGCCCGCATCTTGCGCAGTCGCCGGCGCGCTGCCGCACACGAGCGCAGCGCAGAGAGCGGCGAGCGCGCGTCTCAATAGCTCACCGTGACGACGACGGTGTCGGTGTAACTGCCGACAGGTGCGGTTTGATTTGCGGGAATGCGGCCGTACACATCGATCGATTGCGCCGCGCCGGTGCCGACGCCGGACACGACATTCGAGCCGAGCGTCACGCCCCAGAGATTGGTGCGGTTGGTATCGCGGTAGATGGCATAGGTGAGCAGGTTTCCGCTCGATGTCATTTTGCGTGCTGCGATGGTGGCGCCTGAGCCGCCGCCGGCGTTCATCAGCACGTCATAGCCGCTGCCATTGGTGCAGGTGACGGAGATGGTGGTGGCGGCGTCGTTGGGCGTCGCCGAGATCGGGTCGTAATTGCCGAAGGCGAGCGGATTGGTGGTGACGACGCTGCAACTGGCGATGACGGTAGCGGAGACAGCGAGGTTGCCTGTCGCTGTGCCAGCGGCCGCTGCCGTGCTCGGTGCAAGCAGCAGCAGGGCGGCTGCGAGTTTGGTGGCGTGGCGGACGCGGTTCATCGTGAGGTTTGTAACCCCGCGCCGCTGAAGGTTTGGTTGAAAGGAAATTTGTATTTGCTGCGGGCGATTTCGAACTATTCGTAGAATTCGAAATGCGCGCCGGGCCTATCGAACTTGCTTCTGGCGGAAGCAAGTTTGTTCGTGATCGTTGATCATGCCGACAGCTTGCATGAAGGCGTAACAGATTGTTGGGCCCACAAATGTGAAGCCGCGCTTGCGCAGATCCTTGCTCATCGCTTCCGCTTCGGCGGTGACGGTGGGGATGTCCTTGCTGGTCTTGATCTTGTGCTTGATCGGTTTGCCGCCGACGAAGCGCCAGATGTAGACGTCGAATGATCCGAACTCGCGCTGTACGGCGAGGAAGCTTTTTGCGTTCTGGATCGCGGCGGCGACTTTCAGGCGATTGCGGATGATGCCAGGGTCCGCCATCAGACGCGCGGAATCCTTGGCAGTGTATCGCGCGATCTTCGTTGCATCGAACTTGCTGAAGGCTGCGCGGTAGGTTTCGCGTTTGTTGAGAATGGTGCGCCAGTTAAGGCCTGCCTGCGCGCCTTCGAGGATCAGAAATTCGAACAGCACGCGGTCGTCGTGCACCGGCACGCCCCATTCGGTGTCGTGATAGGCGACCATGGCCGGATCGTCGCCGCTCCAGGCGCAGCGGGTCTTTTGCGCAGCGCGGACCACGCGCCCTAAGGCGCTTCGTTGCGCAGGGGACGCGGCGGATTGCGGCGGACGGCCGCCTGCTGCTGCACCTGGGAATTGGCCCAGCGCAGGTCTGCGTTGTCGCGCTGCAGGAGATCGATCTGCGCTTGCAAATTGTCCGTGTTGGCGTCGCCGATGATGCCGCCGCGGCCGCCGCGGTCGTGCATGACTTGATCGTAGAGATCGTTCAGGTCGGGCGCGGGTAACACGACGCGGTCTTCGGACATCTGTTGCGTGAGTTTCGACAGTTCATCCCGATAGGCGATGACCATTTGCGCCTGCACCGGTGTGCGGTCGATCTCGGAGGCGAGGTCATCCTTGATGCGCGTGCCGATGAACCATCCGGCGATGGCGACGCCGAAGGCAAGCAAGAGCACGGCGAGCAGCGTGAAGCTCACGACTGCGCGCGTGATGGAGGCGAGCACGGACGAGCCAGTCGGCGCGGGTTGCTGTGCGATAATGTAGGGCTGACCGCGATCGGCGTAATCGTCCATATCGGGGCGCATTCTGTCGTCCGTCATGGCTGGGTCCGTGGGGCGGAATAGGTTGTGTAGCTGCGGCAGATGCGAGCGCGGAATTCGGCCACGCTCTCACGGCGCGCGGCAGCGCCAGTGCCGACGAGCGCGGGCTCAGAACGCGCGGCCGGCGTGACGGCGGTGCAGCCGCCGCTTTGGCCCTGGCTCAGGCGGTTGCGAAGCTGCTGGTTGCGCTGGCATTGAATGTCGAAGTCGCGCCGCGCCGATTGCACTTGCACTTCGATCGTCGGCCGCTCCACGCGATCGGGCAGCGCGCTAAGTGTGCGGCAGAGATCTGCGTTCTGGCTTTCGAGGTCCTCCATGTAGGAGGTGAGGCCGGTGACATCGCGGGCGATGCCTTGCTGACGCAGCAGGCGTTGAGACGCGTCCCAGGCGCCGGCGAAGAAATACACCGCGAGAATAATGAAAAGGCCGAGGAAGATCGGCACGAACAGCCCGGTCACGCCGCGCGTAACCGATGGCTCGGCCGGCGGCGGTGCAAAGATGAGCGTGGGCAGATTGCGGTCGTTGGCGCTCCACTCGTGGACTGCGCGGGACGGCTGCTCGTCGCGTCGTTCGGTCATGATGTCCCCGCTGACCTCAGCTGCCCCAGCACCGGCCGAGATCGTACTTCGTTTTGAAGACGTTGCGTTCTGCGTCGGAGGCGGCGTCGCCCGTTGGTTGTTGCACCGCCGCGCCCAGGCCAGCGCAATAGAGCGCGAAGCGGCGCCCGTAGGCGAGCAGACGCTGCAACGGCACGTCGTCGACGATCACGGAGCGTCCGCCCAGTTCGGACGCGCCGCGTTCGAAGGAGAGAATGGCCTGCGCCCAATCGGTGCGTTGATTGCCGCCGCTGGAGAGGTACGCCTCACGCAGCCAGAACATGCCTTCGTAGAACAGCGCGCGCGGATAGTTTTCCTGATCGGCGGCGTTGGCGGTGCAATAGGCTTGGCCGGCGGAATCGTGCGTCAGGCGGAAGATGATGCGCGTGAGGCAAGCTTGGCGCTGGTATTCGGTGTTGGCGTTGTCGAGCCGCGCGGCGGTGGTGGCGTAGGTGACGGAGTCGCGGCCGTGCGACGCGCGCTGTTCGACGAGGCTCAGGTAGTAGTTTGCTTCAGCCTGTTGCGGGCCGCTGTTGTTGGCGACGTTGCGCAGTGCCTCGCGGGCTGAGAGGCCGCCGTAATTTTCCAGCTCGGGATGCTGGTAGAGGATCTTGCCGAGCGTGAGATACGCGCGCGGATCGGGTTGCGCGGAGATCGAGGCTTGCAGGCTCGCGCGCGCTTCGGCCCAGCGCTCCTTGCGGGCGTAGATGTTGGCGATCTCGATGCGGATGCCGGCGACGCGTGTGGCGTCGGTTTCAGAAGCGATCGCGTTTTGGAAATAGGCGACGGCGCCGTTTTGGCCGTCCCATTGATCGGTTGCAGCGAGCGCGCGGGCGAGGCCTAGATAATAGTCGCTGCGTGAAAGTGCATGCTGACCCGGCGCATTCACATACGCGATGGCTTCCTGGAACGCGTTGACGGCGGCGCTGTAATTGTTGCGCGCCATCAGCGCGCAGCCGAGGCCCCAGCGCGCGTCAGCCGATTGCGGATCGAGATCGCGGGCGGCGGCGAAATTGTTTTCCGCTTCGCCGATCGAGTACGAATCCGCGCCCGGCGCGCAATCGAAATTGGCTTGCTGGGCTTGGCCCATCAGGCTCGCCATCTGCAGATCGATGAGACCCATCCGCACGCGGATGTTCGCCGCTTGCTGGCGGTCAATCACGCCGCCGAGTTGCGCGAGTGCGTTATACGCGCTGACGGCGTCGCGGAAATTGCGCAGCGCGAGTTGCTTGTTTTCCACGGTCTGCGGTTGGCGGTTGAGCACGCGATTGCCCATGAACACGGCAAGCCGCGCGAGCTGCGTCGGGCCGCGGTCGACGATGTATTGGTCACGCGTCGGGCTTGGGTCGATATTGGTGAAAGTGCTGAGGTTTTGCAGCGCGGAGAGCAACGGCGCGTCGTCTGTCGCCGCATCCGAGCGCGCGTCGAGGCTGTCGAGCACGAGCATCGCACGCTCGTAGGAGATCGATTTTTGCAGATTGCCGCCGCCTTCGCGGGTGAGTTCGGTTAGCTCGCGGTCGGCATCGGCGAAGCGATCCTGGTCGTTGAGGCGCCCGAGCAGGCGCAACGCACGGGCCAGTTCGAGGCGGGCGCGTTGACCGGCGGTTGCGGTCGCGGCGTCCGGGCTGTTCACGTTGGCCATGCGCGCGGCGATGTCGAGCAACCGCACGGCGTTGCGCAGCTGGCCTTCGTTGAGCGTGGCGGTGGTGTCGATCGAGAGGCCCTGGTCCGGCGGCGGCGGCGCGAGGCGCCCTGCGCCAAGCACGCGGTTTGCCCAACCGGCGTAAAAATAGGCAAAGATCAGCCCGCGCTGCGGGCTCTGCTCAGCAACGGAGGTGCAAGAAGAGGCGATGGTCTGCAGCGCGCCGGCATCACGCACCGGGTCGAGCGTCAGCGCGGTTGTCTGGTCAAGCGGCTGAAAGCAATCGCGCGGCGCTGAAAAAGCACGCGGCCCGTTCGCCGCGGACGAGGGCGGCGACATCAAAAGCACGGCGGAAATCGCGGCTACACCGGCCAAGAGCGCGACGGGTTGTCGAGCCCTCCGCACGCCAACCCGCGCAAATGACGCAATTCTTGCGACTAAATCCGCCATGATCCCCTCCCACCGCGGACACCTGGGCGGATTTGATAGCTCCTCGCAGGAAAGCACAAGGAAGATTTTGGCCGCTGGGACCTGTCGCAGGGCGGGCGTGGCCACTTTAACGCGCATGCGAGCATCTCGCCCAAGCCGGATTGAGGGGAGCGCATCCTTCCGCTAAGACCGCCGACACGCATGTTGGTCGCGAAGGGGGATGTCGCACCATGTCGGTTCTCGCTTTTATTCTTCTAATCGTGTCGCTGCTGCTGTTTTTGCTCAGTACACGGCAATGGTCGCTGGCTATTCGCGGCGGCGTCTGGGGAGGCGGGCTGGTCGCGCTGGTCGCGGCGATCGTGATTTCGTCTCAGACCAATCACGGCGGGCTGTTCGGCGCTTTTGGCGACTTCATCGCGCACTTCAATCAGCCGGGCGAAAGCATTCTGGTGCAGGCGCTTGGCCACAACGTGCCGCAAGTCGGGCGCTTCGTGCTGCCGATGCTGGATCTGTTCCTGCTCCTGGCCGCGATCATGGGCATTCTGACCGTCATCGCGTTCACGCCGGGCGAAGAGATGGAAAAGGTGCTGCGCCCGATTGTGATCGGGCTGGTCGGCGCGGTGTTTGGAGGCGTGCTGGCGCTGGTGATCGTCGGCACGGGCTTTGGGGATGTGGCGCAACAAACTGTCTATTCGACCAATGCGCGCGAGGACGACGCGTACGACGGCAATACATTATGGGTCGGTGAAGTCTCGGTACGGCTGGCGGGCATCGACGCGCCGGAGCTCGATCAGATTTGCCGCAACGCTTCTGGGCAGACGCATTGCGGCGACGAGGCGCGGCGTCACCTTCAAGGCCTGATCAGCGGTGGCTTGCTCACGTGCGAGCGGGTCAACCGCGAAGTGCGGCGTAATGAGCCGTTCGCGCGGCCGCGCGTGCATTGCACGGTCGTTCGTGGTCACGACAGCGTCGACATCGCCGAGAAGATGGTCGACGACGGCTACGCAATTGCCGACGACGATGGCGATCGCAATTATCGCGCGCTCGCGCGGATGGCGCTCGAAGAGCAGCGCGGCATCATGGGCATGTGCACGCTGCGTCCCGACGTGTGGCGACACAACAATACGGTGATGACGGCGTTCGCGCAGCGCGGGACCATTCCGCGCGATGCGAACATGACCATAGGTCATTGCCCGCTGCCGCCCGCCCAACGCAACAACAACCGCACGCCCGCGCCGTACGCGCCGTAGACTATCTTCAGCTGGTGGCGGGCGCCGAGACGCCCGCATCTTTGCCTGCGATGAGATCAGGCGACTTATTAAACGCAGGCCCGAGTCCGCAGCTTGAAGTGAGGCTCGGCGACGTGTTTGAGTGGCTGGACCAAGTTGTCCGCCTTTCAAGTTGAGAGAAAAAGGGCCGCCGGCTTAGCCGGCGGCCCAAATTGTTTCCGATCAGGGAATGTCGGACTTGTGGGCTTAGAAATCCACGCCAACCCGGACGCCATACGTGCGCGGCGTGCCGAATTGCCAGTTGAAGATGTCGTCCGGGCCGGCGGACACGAAGCTGCCGTACGTGAGCGGACGTTCGTCTTCGATATTTCTGACGAAGGCGCGAATGGTCCAAGCCTGACCCGCGGGCGCGTATTCGAGGCTGGCGTTCGATTGCGTGTACGCTTCCTGCTCACCGTCCGAGTAATTGTAGAAGTCGGTGAAGTAAGAGCTCTTGTACATCGTGTCGACGGACGCCGTGAGCGTGCCGCTGCCGAGGTTGAACTCGTGATCGTAGCCGACCGTGACCACCCATTCCGGCGAGAATGGCGCGGTGTTGCCCGCGAAGTTCGGCTGCTGAACGCCGGGTGTAGTCGGGTCCAGATCGCCGAAGGGCACGCCATTGATGTCGGTGCCGGTGCCAGGCACCGTAAGGACGTTAAATTGCGCGAGGAACTCGTCATAGGACGCGTTGAGGTAATTCACCGAGCCGTGTAGGCGGCCGTGCTCGCCAATTTGGAATTCGCTTTCAGCTTCCACGCCCCAGATCGTCGCGGCGCCGGCATTGAAGATTTCGCCGCCGATGCTGGTGTCAAGCAGAACCGAAACCTGAAGGTCTTTGTAGTCGTAGTAGTAGGCCGACACGTTGAATAGGTTCTGACCACCCTCGCCGAAATTCTGCTTCCAGCCAATTTCGTACGCGGTGTTGGTCTCCGGATTGTAGGGGCCGACGGAGTCGAAGCCGCCGCCTTTAAAGCCCGTCGAGACTTTGCCGTAGACCAACGTGTTCTCAGTCGGCTGGTAGTTCAGGCCAGCGAGCCACGTCGTTTGATCTTCGGTCATGTGCAGATTCAGCGTGCTAAGGAACGCGAGGTCGCCAAAATTCTTTCGGCTCGGTCCGGTCTCGAACAACGCTGGGTCTGGCGGGCCCGCGCCGAACGGGCTCGCGTTCAGATACACCGCGTTGCGCTCGTTTTCGGTGTAGCGTAGGCCGCCCACTGCCGTGAGCGTCTGAGTCAGCGGGACTTCGATTTGACCGAACAGCGACTTGCTGTTGCTCGAGACGTCGCGGCCGAAATAGGAGAGGAACGTGCCGTTCGGCCCGGTTGGGATGAGGAAGCCGGATTCGTTGTAGATGTCTTCCTGGAAGTAGAAGCCGCCGACCTGATAGATCACGCCGCCGATTGTGCCGTTGAGACGCAGTTCGTGGCTGTTGGTGTCGACGTCAGAGGCGAAGCCGTACGAACGATAGACGATCGGCAGAGTCAGGAGATTGTCGGGATCGCCCTCGAAGTGGCGGAAGCCGCCGATATAGGTGAGCGTCGCCGCGTCGCTGAATTCATACGCGGCGCGCCCGCGGAACGCGAACGTGTCCTGCTTGGTATGACCCAGGCCGAACAGCGGCGCGTCGAAATTGCTGCGGTCCACATTGCCGAGGAACGAGGTGCCAGACGGCACGCACAGCGTTTGAGGATAAAGCGGCGCGACTTGTTCGTAGCCAGGTGCGTTGCAGCCGGGGCCCGCCGGGCCGTTGCCGGGGGCATTGAGGTCCACCGCAGCGAAAGCCTGCGGTGTGAATTCGCGGCTGGCGACTTCGCCCGCCAGATTGACGGTGAAATGTTGGTTCGGCTCCACCTGCAGAGATGCGCGGAAGCCGTGGGAGTCGTTGTCGTCCGATTCTCCCCCAGCGAACGCGGGGAACGGGCCGAACGCGGGATGCCCCGGATGCTCAACGTAGCCGTCGTGCGCGTCGTAAAAGCCAGACAGGCGCAGTGCGACCTGCTCGCCCAATGGAATGTCGACGCCGCCGTCGACCCGCGTTGCATTGAAATTGCCGTAGCTGGCGGACAGATTGCCGGCTAGTTCATGGCCGGGTTTGCGGGTGATGAAATTGATCGCGCCGCCCGTTGAGTTGCGGCCGTAAAGCGTGCCCTGCGGGCCGCGCAGAACTTCCACGCGGTCCATGTCGAACATGGCGACGCTGAGGACGTTGCCGCGATTCATATATTCGCCGTCGACGTTTACGACGACCGATGTGTCGTTGGTTTCGTCGTTTGTGGCGGAGCCGACGCCGCGCACCGTGATGCGCACTTGACCTTGGTCCTGGTTGAGCTGGACCGCCGGCGCGATCGCCGGCAGGTCGTTCATGTTGCTGAAGCCGGCGTTCGAAAGCTCTTCGCGGCCCACGACGTCCATCGTGATCGGCACGTCTTGGACGTTCTGCGCACGGTTTTGCGCCGTAACGACGATTTCGTTTTCTTCAGTCGCCTCCTGGGCGTGGGCCATCGTCGACAGCGACGCCATGCTCACGCCGGACAACAGCGCAACGATTAAACCTGACTTTTTCACCGGAAACCTCCCCGCTTCGGCAAATTCTTGAGCCGTTATTAGAATTAGTATTCTTATTATGGTATTGCGTCAACCTGCCGCCAAAGCCCGCCAGTCAGAACCCGCGAGCGACGTTTTTTTGCAACAGCGGCAGGTCCTTAGGGCGAGACAGATGTAGTCCAATCGCCCGCGCTCAACCCCATCATAAAGCCTTATGGCGGCAACAGAATTTCTTCTCGATACAGCGGCGAAAGCGCGAATTAGAACGATAAAACCAAACCGGCGCCGACGCAGAAATGGCGCACAGGAAACGGGAGTGTTTGATGTTCGCGAGCCGCGTTCTCTTGGCCTTATGCATCGCTTTCCTTGCGCCAGCGTGCGCAAGCGCTCAGACGCAAGCGACCACGCAGGGCGCGCCGCCATTGCCGTTTCAGATCGCGCCGCCCGTCGCCACCACGGCGCCCGAGCGGCCCTCCATCGCGCTTCGCGAAGGAGGCGAAAATCATGAGCAATGGGAGAACTTTCTCGACCAGCTCATCGTTCGCAATGTCGACCAGCCTGCGCTTTATTCGGTGTCGCCGGAGTCAGGCCATAGCAATGGCAAGGCCATCATCGTCGTGCCGGGCGGCGGCTATCAATTCGTGTCGATGAGCAACGAAGGCTTTCCAGTAGCAGAGCGCTTGGCGCGAGAAGGTTACACAGCATTCGTTCTGAAATACCGGACCATGCCGTCAGCGCGCGATGGGCGCGCGTTTCTCGATCAGACATCGCGATTGTTCGCGCAAATGGGGCACAGCTCATTATCCGACTATCAGCCAGCGGTAGATGATCTGACCGCCGCGCTTGCCTACGTGCGCACGCATTGCGCGGCGATGGGATGCAGTGGCGGAAACATTGGCGTGGTGGGCTTCTCCGCCGGCGCGCGCACGCTCATTCGCGCCATCGAACAATCGCCGGAAGCAGGCACGATTCATAGCGCGGCGTTGCTGTATCCGCCGATGACGCAAGTCATTCACGGCGGGCCGCGGCCGCCGCTGTTTCTGGCTATCGCGGTGGACGATCCGCTGTTTCGCCAAGGCGGGCTTGCGTTGCCGCAAGCTTGGATCGCCGAGACCGGAAACATAGAGTTTCATCTCTATAGCGGCGGCAGTCACGGCTTCGGCACGCATACGCATGGTGTGACAGCGGAAAATTGGCTCGATGAATATGTCGTTTGGCTTGCTTTGGTCGGCGCCGCCGACCCCGCGCCTGCGCACTGAGCGGGGAGCGTGATGATCGATCGACGCACTCTTCTGACCGCCAGCGCTGCAACGCTCGCAAGCGCATGCGCGACAGATGCGACCGGCGAAAGCACGCGGCGCTTTCCCCGTGGGTTTTTGTGGGGGGCGTCGACAGCGGGACATCAGGTCGAGGGCGCGAATGTGTCGAGCGATCTATGGTGTTTGGAGCATGTGCCGGGGTCGGCGTTCGCCGTGCCCTCTGGCGATGCGGTGAACAGCTTCAATCTCTGGCCGACCGATCTCGATCTGGTTCGATCGATGCGCCTGAACGCCTACCGCTTCTCGATCGAGTGGTCGCGAATCGAGCCAGTGGAAGGCGAGTTTTCGCGCGTGATGCTCGATCATTACAAAGCGATGATCGCCGGTTGCCGCGCGCGCGGGTTGAAGACGATCGTTACCTTCAACCACTTTACCGCGCCGCTCTGGTTCTCCGCCGATGGCGGTTGGACCAATCCTGCCGCGCCGGCGCGGTTCGCGCGCTATTGCACCTATTTGGCTGAAGCCATCGCCGGCGACATCGATATCGCCATCACCATGAACGAGCCGCAGATTCTGAAATTGCTGCGGCGTTTGTTGCCGGATTTCGTGACGGCGCGTTGGTCTGGGACGCTGAGCGCTGCGGAGGCGCAATTGCACGCGCCCCATTTCTCAGCGGTGAATTTCTCGCGCTTCGAAGATATCGACCGGATGCAAGGATATCTGCTCGAAGGTCACGCAGCAGCGCGCGCGGCGATTAAGCGCGTGCGAGCCGATCTGCCGGTGGGCGTGTCGCTCTCGATGCTGGACGATCAGGAGGGCGAGCCGGGTTCAATGCGCGACGCTATGCGCGCTGATCTGTACGGGCAGTGGCTCGATGCGGCGCGCGCGGATGATTTCGTCGGCGTGCAGAATTATGAGCGCAAGATTTGGGGGCGTACCGGGCCGATGCCGCCGCCGGCCGATGCGGTGGTGAATTTCCGTGGCGGGGAAGTGTATGCGCCGTCGCTTGCCGGCGCGGTGCGCTACGCGCATGCGGCGACCGGCGTACCGGTGCTGGTCAGTGAGCACGGCGTCGGCACGGACGATGATCGCGTACGCCAGAATCTGATCCCGGAGGCGCTGCGGCATCTCAAGGATGTTATGGACGAAGGCGTGCCAGTCCTGGGGTATTGTCATTGGTCTTTGCTGGACAATTACGAATGGGATGCCGGCTTCGCGCCGAAGTTCGGGCTGGCGAGCGTCGATCGGACCACGTTCGCGCGCACGCTTAAGCCGAGCGCGTCGGTTTATGCAGCGATCGCGCGCGCCAACGCAGTGTAAGAGGGAAGCCGTATGCGTTTTAGATCGATCGCAATCGGCGCGGCGCTTGCGAGTGGGTTGCTGGCGTCGTGCGCAACGCAGGTCGCGCGCGACGAGGGCACGGATGCGTTGCGCGCTGGGTTCGCTTCACCGCCTCCGAGTGCTACGCCGCGCACGTGGTGGCATTGGCTCAATGGCAATATCAGCCGCGAGGGCATCGCCGCGGATCTAGCCTGGATGCATCGCATCGGGATCGGTGGCGTGCAGGTGTTCGACGCCGATCTCGGCACGCCGGTCATCGTGCCACATCGCGTGGCGTATATGAGCGACGAATGGCGCGATGATTTCGCGTTCGCCGTGCGCACGGCTGACCAATACGGCATGGAAGTCACCATCGCTGGCTCGCCAGGATGGAGCGAGACGGGTGGTCCATGGGTGCTGACGCAAGATGGCATGAAGAAATTGGTGTGGAGCGAGACGCGCGTCGCCCCGCATGGGCATTTTGCTGGCTTTCTGCCGCGTCCGCCGTCGGAGACGGGTCCATATCAGACCTTGGCGCCGTTCAATCCGCTCGGCGGCGGCGACGCGCATGTCGATCTGCCGAATTATTATGGTGACGTTGCCGTGCTGGCGTTTCCGGTAAGCGGTCGAGAGTTCGCGCCGCGCCGCGTGAGCGTTTCCACCGGCGGGGTGGCGAATGCGTCACGACTTTATGATGATGATTTGCGGTCGGAAGTGCAGGTGCGTTCGTCTGCTCCCGATGCGCCGATGGTGCTCACCTATGAGTACGATAACGCGGTGGAGATCAGATCGGCGACGCTGTTCATGCCGCGCATCATCGCGCCGTTTTCTGGGCCGCGTTATTTACCGCGCTTGGAAGCTGAGGTCGACGGCGCCTGGCGAAAGATCGCGGATGTGCCGTTGACGCGCGTGCCGACGACGGTTGGATTTACGCCGGTGACCGCGCGGCGATTCCGGTTAGTGTTGGCGGATAATCCTGCGCAAGGGGCTGGGCTGGAAGCGCCGGCGCCGGGCGCGATTGTGATCAATCCGTTTGTGACGGGCGGCGCCGACACGATCTCGATCGCGGAGCTCACGCTCTCGAACGAAGCGCGCGTAAATCTCGGAGAAATTCGCGCTGGTTTTGCGGTTGTGCCAGACTATGCGGGGCTCGCTCCAATCGCGCCGGCTGGCGTGGCGAGCGTTGCGCGCAATGAGGTGATCAATCTCACCAGTCGGATGTCGGCGGATGGTCGTCTCGACTGGACCGCGCCGGATGCCCGTGAGTGGCGCATCGTTCGTTACGGTTACTCGCTCACCGGCACGACCAACCATCCCGCGAGCGCCGATGCGACCGGGCTTGAGGTCGACAAATACGATGCCCCGGCTGTGCGGCGCTATCTCGACGCTTATCTCGCCACGTATCGCCGCGCGCTTGGCCCCGATCTCATCGGCGCGCGCGGTTTGCAGGCGTTGCTGACGGATTCGATCGAGGTCGATCCAGCGAACTGGACGCCGGACATGATCGCGCAATTTCAGCATTTGCGTGGCTACGACCCGACGACGTTTCTGCCGGCGCTGAGCGGCACGATCGTTTCGAGTGCGGCTGAGACCGAGGCGTTTCTCTACGATTGGCGCATGACGCTGGAAGATTTGTTGGCGTCGCAGCATTACGCAACGGTCGCGCAATTCGCGCATGACAATCACCTGCGCGTCTATGGCGAGGCGCTTGAGGATGTGCGCCCTGTGTTGGGTGACGACATCGCCATGCGCAGCTACGCCGACACACCGATGTCGGCGCTGTGGGCGTTTCAGCGCGGCGAGCGTGCGCGGCCGACTTTGGTTGGTGATATGCGCGGGGCGGCTTCGGTCGCGGATTTTTACGGGCGGCCGTTCGTGGCGGCGGAATCGATGACGACGTCGTTCTCGCCCTGGGCGTTCGCGCCGTCGGATTTGAAACGGCTGGTGGATTTGGAATTCGTCAGCGGCGTGAACCGCATCGTGGTCCACACCTCGGTGCACCAGCCGCGGGATGATTTTCAGCCTGGCCTCTCGCTGGCGATCTTCGGGCAATATTTCACGCGCCACGAGACGTGGGCCGAGATGGCAGGTCCGTGGATCCAATATATTTCGCGCTCGTCCTACATGCTGCAGCAGGGGCGCACGGTGACGGACCTCGCTGTGTTCGCGGGGGACGACACGCCGGTGACAGTTCTATTCGCGCAAGGCGGCGATCGCGCGCTGCCGCGCGGTTATGGCTATGATTTTGTCAACGCCGAAGGGATTGAGCACGGCTTGCGCGTGCGCGACGGCGCGCTGCGTTCGGAGGCGGGCGCGACCTATCGTGCGCTCTACATCATGCCGGGCGCGCGCATGCGCACGGCGACGCTGCAGCAGATCGCCTCGCTGGTGGCGGCCGGCGCGAAGATCGTTGGACCGGCGCCCGCTTGGGCGCCGAGTCAAACTGGCAGGCGCGATGCGTTCGATGCGCTTGTCGCGCGACTCTGGCCGACGACGCCGCCGGTCGAGGTCAGTGCAGAGCTGGCTGCGGCGAACATCACGCCGGATTTTCAAGGCGATTCCGACGTTCAGTTCCTGCACCGCAGGATCGACGATGCGGAGGTTTATTTTCTGACCAACCGCGCTAACGAAGAACGCCGTTTCGACGGCGTCTTCCGCGTGAGCGGTAAGGCGCCGGAGATCTGGCGCGCGGTTGATGGCAGCGTGACGCCAGCGAGCTACGCGATGGAACGCGCCACGACGCGCGTGCCGTTGACGCTTGCGCCGGAGGAGGCGGTGTTCGTTGTGTTTCGAGATGGCACGCATCGGCACGCGGAAACGATTGCGCCGCAGGCGGAGCGCGATCTCGGCGCGGTCGATGGACCGTGGTCGGTAGCGTTTCAACCCAATCGCGGCGCTCCAGAACGGATCGAATTGCCGGTGCTGACGCCGCTCAACGAAAACGCTGCGCCGGGCGTCAAATATTTTTCCGGTGTCGCCACCTACAGCCAGGCGTACACGCCGCCTTCGGGCATGGTTGGACGCGATGACGTGTGGCTTGATCTTGGGCGCGTCGGCGACGTCGCGCACGTGCGCGTCAACGGGCAGGACGCGGGCATCACCTGGATCGCGCCGTATCGAGTCAATGTGGGGCGCCTTCTGCAGGAGGGCGCGAACACGATTGAGGTGGACGTGGCCGATCTTTGGGTGAACCGTTTGATCGGCGACGCGCAACCCGGCGCGACGCAGATCGCGCATGTGGTTGCGCCGACCTATCAGCCGAACGCGCCGCTGCGGCCCTCAGGCTTGATGGGGCCTGTGCATTTGGTCGAAGTGCATTAGGCCGTCGCGCGACGGATGAAATCGAGCACTTCATCGGAGAGGCGTGTGTCGGCCGTGCCGATGTGCATCGCCAGCGAGAAATGATTGTGGCCGGCTGCGACGAAGCTGCGCGTCCCTTTCTCGGCGCGAGCGGCGAGGAGGCCGAGCGTTTCATGCTGAAAGCGCGGGGGATCGAATTCCGAAAAGGCGGCGAAAATCGGAACTGACGTATCGATGACCGCTTGCTGCGTCGAACGCGCGGCATCGTCGACGTTGCCATAATAAAGCTTGTCGCGCTCATCGAGCGACGTCCACCCGTATAGGCCGGAAAACAGCACGGCGCCGGCGAGCTGTTCTTGGCCGGCGCGCAGTTTTAAATAATGCCCGCAATGCGCAGCGCCGGCGGATGTGCCGCCGAGGACGATCTTGCTTGGGTCGCCGCCGAATTCGGCGATGTGGGCGCGGGTCCAGTCGAGCGCGACGGCGACGTCTTCACCGCCGCTTGGCCAGACATCGCTCGGTGCGAGGCGATAGGTGATGACAACGCCGATGAAGCCGTTGAGCGCGGCGAAGCGGCCCATGTGCGCGTTGTAGGGATCGCCGGCTTCGTACTTATCTCCCCGGAGAAAACCGCCGCCGTGAACCCAGACGAACACCGGCGCGTTTTTCGCGCCTTGGGGAACGTAGAGATCGAGACGATTGCGCGCATGGGGGCCATAGGCGATGTCGGCATGCGTGCGGTCGATGCGCGCCTTGATGGCGTTCTGCTCTTCCATGAACAGCGCTTGCACGCGCGGCAGCAATTCCGGCGTCAGTTGCCGGCCTATGGACGCGATCGCGTCGCGGATGCGCGGATCTTGCATCTCTTAGCGCGCTTCCTGCTCGATCTTGTTTTCCAGCACGCCCATCGGGCCGATTGACACCTGCACTGTGTCGCCAGGCTTCATCCACAGCGGCGGCGTGCGTCGGGCGCCGACGCCACCCGGCGTGCCAGTGGCGATGACATCACCGACTGAGAGCGGCGTGAAGGCGGAGATGTAGGCGATTACGCGCGCGATCGGAAAGATGAGGTCGCTGATCGGTTGATCTTGCACGAGTTGGCCGTTGAGCCGCGTTTGCACGCGCACGTCCGAGAGATCGCCGGCTTCGTCGGGTGTCACCATGTACGGGCCGAATGGGCCAGTGGTGGGAAAGTTTTTTCCCGGCGTGAATTGGATGGTGTGCTTCTGCCAATCGCGCACGGAGGCGTCGTTGAAGCACGCGTAGCCGGCGACGTGATCGAGCGCGCTGGCTTCGGTGATGGCGCGGCCAGGCTTGCCGATAATGACAGCGAGTTCGCCTTCGTAGTCGAGATCGGTGGAGACGCTTGGACGCAGGATCGGCGCGCCATGGCCGATCAGCGTGTCGGCGAAGCGGGTGAAGATCGAGGGATGCTCGACTTTGTCGCGGCCGGTCTCCTGGCGATGGCTGTCGTAATTGTGCCCGACGCAAAAAATCTTCGACGGGTTGGGAATGACCGGAAGGAACGTGATGTCGGAGCGTGCGTATGTAGCGCCGCTCTTTAGCTCCGCCAGTTTGTCGCTCGCAAGCGCGGCTTTGAGATCGGGCGGTGCGCCAGCGCCGGAGAGATCGATGATGCTGTCGCCTTCGACGCGCCCGTAGGCGTTGCGTCCGTCAAGCGTGCGGAAGCTAGCGTATTTCATGGAACGAACCTCAGCTCTGAATCGGCGCGGCGCGCCAATCGCGCTTGAAACGGAATTTTTCTTCGGCGACGCGCAGGGCGTCGACATCCTTGTCGGACATGCCCCATTGGTCGATGCGGCCTTTGGGCCACGTCCAATCTTCGGGCGCGCCGATTTCATAATCGTCCGGCACTTTTTCGACGGCTGTCGAGAATTCAACAACTGCGCCGAACGGGGCGATGAAATACGCGAAGGCGTTGTCGCCGGGCCCGTGACGGCCCGGCCCCCACGCTGGCGCCATGCCATGATCGCGTAAGCGGCCGATGCCGCGCATAACGGCGTCGAGGTTTTCCATCTCGAAGGCGATGTGGTTGAGCGAGGAAAAGCCCGCGCGCGCGAACGCGGTGGAATGGTGTGACGCGTTGCAGCGCACGAACACCATCCCCTTCGTTCGGTCCGAGACTTTGAAGCCGAGTGCTTTCTCGGCGATGTTTGCGCTGGCCTCGGCGTCGGTGGAATTGCAAACGACGTGCGTGAGTTTCACCGGCAGGTCGCGGCCGTCGATCGGCAGCGCGTCCATCGCGCCGGCGAGGAACCGGAAGATTTCGCCTTCGGGCAGTTCGACAAGAATGCCCTCGCCGCCGCCCGGATCATCGGATTGAGTTTGCGTTGCGGGCAGGCCGGAATCGCTCACGCGCTTGCGCAAGCCTGCGAGTTCGTCCTTCGAGCAAACCCACGTCACGCTGCGCACGCTGTCATCGCCGCGATGCAGCGCCACGAGGTATGGGAACGAACCCGAGCCGCGCAGATAGAGTGATTCTCCGCGCGTTTCGGCAGACGCCAGGCCCCAGATGTCGGTCAGAAAGCGGCTGGCTTCCTGCGGGTTCGGAACCACGAGCTCGATGCTGCGCAAGTGCATGGAAACTCCTAGCTCGCGACTTCGATGCCGCCGAATGCGCATGCTTCGTCGACGTCGGCGGTGTCGCCGCTGATACCGATCGCGCCGATGATCGCGCCGCTGGCGTCGCGGATCAACACACCGCCGGGTGAGAGCGCAAGCTGGCCGTTGGTGGCGATCGCAACGGTGGTGAAGAAGACCGGATTTTGCGCCGCGCGCTCAGCCAGCTTGCGCGTGTCGGCGCCCATGCCAAGCGCGCCGAGCGCTTTGGCGCGGGCGATGTCGAAACGGAAGAGGCTCGCGCCGTCTTGGCGCGCGAACGCGACCGGGTGGCCGCCGGCATCAAGCACGATGATGGCGAGCGGTTGCGCGCGTTCGTCGGCGGCGGCTTTGAGGGCGCCATCGAGAATGCGCTGCGCGTGGTTCAGCGTGATGGTCATGCAGCTGTCCGGGCTGACCTTGTTTGTCCCAATTGCGTGCTCAGCAGATCGAACAGGGCGGAGACGGAATCCGAGCTCGTGCCATAGACGTAGAAGTCCGGACGCACGATGGCGTAGCGCGAGGACGTGCGCGCAAACCAGGTGCTCAATGTCCCGTCGTCAGCGATTTGAGAGATGTCGATAATGCTCGCGCCTTGCACCGGCGAACGCTTCGATGCTGCTTGCGCCTCGTGCGTAGCGGCGGCGTCGACGCAGAAGATTCGCCAACCGGGGCCGGTTATGGTGTCGAGCAGGCGCTGGCCAGATTGGGTTGTCACGATCGGCTGAACGAAGCGCTCACCGGCGCCGGCGCTGCCCGTGGCGACGACGCCATCGGCAATGGCAGGTATGAGGTCGTGCGCGGTGCGAACGGTGTCGGAGGTTTGTCGCTGCGCGCGGATGCGCGTGTCGCGATCCGCGGCGGCGGAGGGATCAAGCACGCAGATGTAGCGGCCCGCGTCTATGGCGGCGGAGATCACGGCGCGGACGTGTAGATCGCGCTCTGTTTGGTACGTATCGAGTATACTTTCGTCCGCGAGCTTGCGCTGAACGAGCCCGAATTTCCACGCGAGGTTGGCGACATCGCGCAGGCCGTGACACATGCCTTGACCGAAGAACGGCGGCGTTTGGTGCGCTGCGTCGCCGGCGAGGAAGACATTGCCGACCTTCCAGCGTTTGGCAATCAGGCCGTGGAAGCGGTAAGTCGCCGCGCGCTCGATCGTGTGTGGCACGCCTTCGAGATAAGGGCCGACGAGTTCACGCACCTTGTCCGGTTGCATCATGGCGTTGTCGTCTTCGCCGGGCAGCAGCATGAATTCCCAACGGCGGTGCGCGCCGCGGCCGGGCACGATCGTGGTGGGGCGCTTGGGGTCGCACATCATCACGGAGAGGCGCTGCAAATTGGCGGCTGTCGGGACGCCGGTGAGATCAGGAAATTTCACCGCGCCGCTGACGTCAGCATCGACGACGAGCCAGGGTTCTTCAAAGTTCAAGTCTTCCAGTTCAACACCGAGCGCCTTGCGAACAGGGCTACGCGAGCCATCGCAGGCGACGACCCGACGTGCTTTGAAAGCCTCGGCGCCGGACGACGTGCGCGCTTCGAGGGTCACGCCGTCAGGCGAGTCTTGCAGGCCGACGAATTCCGCGCCCAGGCGGAGGTCGCAATTGGCGTACGCGGCGAGTGCGCCGCGCAAATGCGCTTCGAGTTCGGGCTGATAGAAGAAGTAATCGTTCGACCAACCGAACGGCTTTGGATCGCCCACCGAGCCCATGTAGCGGATGACGCCGTGATCGGCGCCGATGTGAAGATGGCCGTCGGCGTCGGTCATATCGGCGGCGATGAGTTCATCAAGGCCGACACTCTGGAACAGGCGCATCATCTCGTGATCGAGATGCACAGCGCGTGGCAGAGGATACGGTTTCTGCTCGCGTTCCAGCACGAGCGTATCCAAGCCTTCGCGCACGAACAGGTGCGCGGCCAGTGCGCCAACGGGACCGCAGCCTATGATCGCGACGTCGTAGACTTTGCTCATCAGGCGGCGGCGGATTGCGCGGCGGGCTTATGAATCTGCCCGCCCTTCATGATCATTTTCAGCTTCGACTTGTCTTGCAGGATGCGCACGTCCTTGGTCGGGTCGCCGTCAACGAGCAGCAGGTCGGCGAGATAGTTTTCACGCACCAAGCCGAGTTCTTCGCCCATGCCCATGACTTGGCCGCCGAGCATGGTCGCGGCGCTGAGGGCTTCCAGCGGCGTGTAGCCGAAATGGGTGACGAAATGCTCGAGGTCGCGGGCGTTGCGGCCGTTTGGGTTGAAGGGGAAGCCGTAATCGCCGCCGATCAGGACGCGCACGCCGCGGCGTTTCAGCTCGGGCACCAGCTTCTTGTCGAGCGCAATGACTTGCTCGGCGCTTTGCTTCATGGATGACATATCGATGTGCGGAGGCGGTTGCGCTTCGCGCGTGCCGATCAGCACGCCGATCGCGGGCGCGTAGAAAATTTCGTCCTTCTTGGCCGCCATCATGTCGATCGTCGCCGCGTCTGCCCAGGAGCAATGATAGATCACGCGCACGCCGTGGCGGAGCGCTAACTGAATCGCCGCGGGCGTGTAGGTGTGCGCCGATACCCAGAGGCCGGCGGCGTGCGCGGCTTCACACGCGGCGGCGACTTCTTCCTCGGTGTAAAGGATCTCCTGCGAGGAGCCTGGCTTTAGCGCGTCTTCGCCGGAGATGACGAGCTTGACGATCTTCACGCCGGTGTCGGCGCAATGCTTCACGAACGCGCGCATCGCGTCGGGACCGCGGCCATGAAAGACGTGACCTGTTTCCACGCCGTCAGCGCCTTCGGGCGAGCGTTCGATGGTGGAGGGCAGCAGACGCGGGCCGGGCCATTTGCCGGACTTGATCTCGCGCGCGAGTTCGACTTCGAGTCCATCGCCGAGCGCGCCGGCGGAATAGCAGGAGGTGAAACCGTGCTCGAACAGAACGCGCGCGTTACGCCAGGTCGCGACTTTGAGTTCGTCGGGCGGCAATTCGAATTGATGGTAAATCTTCTCGACTGAAGAACCCCACGACAGATGCGTGTGTCCGTCCACCATGCCGGGCATGAGCGTCATGCCTTTACCGTTGATGACGTCGTCGCCGGGCTTTGCGGTGAGGCCGGAGCTGAATACGCCATCGCGCGCGATTTTGACGATGCGATCGCCTTCGACCGCGACAGAACCTTTGAAGGGCGCGGCGCCCGTGCCGTCGAAAATCTGGACCTTGTTGATCAGGGTGCGCATCCGCGTTTCTCCCTAACGGCCCGCCGGCTCTCGTTCTGCCAAAAGCGCCCATCTTCCATAAATTTCAAATCATAAGAATTGCAGCGGACATAATCTTGGCTTATAGATGAGTTCCATATTGGCGAGATCGAACAGAATGGCGATCGATCCCCGAGCCTTGAAAACGTTTTTGGCGGTCTGCCGCGAAGGCTCGATCAGCGGGGCTGCGCGACGCATTCACATCACGCAGCCGGCGGTGTCGGCGACCATCAATCAGCTCGAATACAGCATCGGCGAAAGCCTGTTCTCACGCGCGCGTTCGGGCATCACGCTGACGCCGGCGGGCGTGGTGTTGCGGCGGCGCGCGGAAGCGATCGAGGCGATGCTGCAGACGGCTGAGCGAGAGGTCGCGCTGGCGAAGCGTCAGGTCAGCGGGCCGTTGGCGATCGGCGGCACGCCGGGCGCGCTGGTGAGCCTCATTCCGCGCGCGGTGGCGCTGGTGCGGCAGAAATATCCGGCGTTCGAACTGCAAATCCGCGAACGGCCGGACGATCAGCTGTCCGATCTGCTGCGTAGTGGACGCATCGACATTGCGATCGTCACCACAGGCATCGTTCCGCAGGAAGACGATCTGACCGAGGAATCCATTCTCTCCGATCCGTTCGCGCTGATGGTCGGGCCGGCGAACGCGCACCTGCCAGCGCGTGTAAATTTGCGTGCGCTGAGTGAGGCGGCGTGGGTGCTGCCCGATGCCGCTGGCGCGTTTCGGCGACAAGTGGATGCGCTGTTCGTGGCGACGGAAACGCCAACGCCGGCCAACGTGATCCGCTGCGACTCGCTGCTGACGACGAAGGCGCTCGTGGCGGAAGGGGATTACGTCACGGTGTTGCCACGCGAAGTGGCGGCGGCGGAAATTTCTATGAAGAAGATCCGCGAGATCGCCATAGAAGGCGCGTTCCTGAGGAATGTCGGGGTACGCATTCGGGCGGGGGAAGAGCCGTCACCGTTTGCCGCGGAGTTTCTAAGCGCGTTGCGCGCACCGAGGGACGAACTGGTGGCCGCCAAGCCGCTAGCGGTGGCGCGGCGTAAGTAGCGCGCTTATGGCGCCAGAAGAAATCACGAATTGAAAAGCGCCGCCGCGTGTGGCCATGCTGGCGCCATGTCGTCTCAGAAAATTTCGCGCCGTGTGCTGCTGGGAAGCGCCTCGGCGGCGCTCTGGCCAGGATTGGCGTCCGCGTACGACGCCATCCCGCAACGCGTCTCCGCGCGGGTGATCGTCGACAACGATTTCGCGGGTGATCCGGATGGCCTAGTCGCGCTCGCGCATCAGATGCTGACGCCGAAGACGCGCACGGCGCTGGTGACGACGACGTTCCTCGATCCTGAGCATGTCGAACCGCATCTTGCTGGCCGATCCGCCGCCGTTGGGCGCGACACCGCGCTCGAATTGATCCGGCGCGCAGGCATCGCGTCGCCGCCGCCGGTAATCGCAGGACCGGAGCGCGCTGGCGAGACCGCTGGCGCGGCGGCGCGCGCGATCGTTGCCGAAGCTATGCGCGACGATCCGTTGCCGCTGTTCTTCTGTTGTGGCGGGCCGCTCACCAACCTCGCGGCGGCGCTGCGGATTGAGCCCAGGATCGCGCAGAAGATGACGCTGATCTGGATCGGTGGCGGCGCGTATCCAAATGGCGGTTGGGAATACAATTGCGCGGTTGATGCAAATGCCGCGCGCTTCGTGATCGAAAGCTCGGAGATTCCCCTTTGGCAGATTCCGCAAAGCACGTATCGGCAGATGGCATTCTCGGTAGCTGAGATGCGCGTGCGGCTGCGGACGATCTCGCCGTTCGGCGCGTGGCTCTATCAGCAATTCACGCATCCGCCGGACTTTGTCGATATGGGCGGCGCCTGGCCGATGGGCGATAGTCCAACCGTGCTGTTGACGGCGATCAGCAGCGAAAGTTCGACGTATGTCGAGCAGTCGGCGCGGCGGCTGAACACTGATCTCACGTACGGCGCGGAAATTGCCGGGCGCACGATACGCGTATACGAGCGCGTGGATGCGCGCTTGGTGCTGGAGGATTTCTTCGCGCTGATGGCGCTGCAGGCCGGACGATGAGCTTAGTGCTTTGACAGGCGCGAAATTGCGTCCTATCGAATAAGAATGGATATTCTAAAATACTGCTGGCGATCGGTTTCGTTCTTGGTTGCGCTTGTCGCGATGTTGTGCGCGGCGACATCGGCGTTCGCGGAGCCCGTTCGCGTGCATGTTGCGGGCGGCACACTCGAAGGTGCGCGCGAGAATGGCGTGAGCCGCTATCTCGGCGTGCCGTTTGCAGCGCCGCCAGTAGGTGCGCTGCGCTGGCGCGCGCCGGAGGCGCCGCATTCTTGGCGCGGCATGCGGCAGGCGAACGCGTATAGCAGCGGCTGCGTGCAGACGGCGCGCGGGCCGTTCGGGCCGTTCACGCATGAATTTGTCGATCAGCCTGTGGGGTTCAGCGAGGATTGCCTTTATCTGAATGTGTGGACGCCAGCGTCCGCGCGCGGCGCGACCTTGCCGATCCTGGTCTGGATACATGGCGGTGGTTTTGCCGGCGGCTCGACGTCGGTGCCGATCTATGACGGCGCGGCCTTGGCGCGGACGGGGATCATCGTCGTCTCGGTGAACTACCGGCTTGGCACGTTCGGCTTTTTCGCGGCGGACGACACCGGCCCAGCGAATTTCGGCATGCTTGATGTGATCGCGGCGCTGCGCTGGCTGCACGCCAACGCGGCGGCATTCGGCGGTGATGCAAACCGTATTACGATCTCCGGCCAATCCGCCGGCGGCGCCATGGTGGACGCATTGATGGTCTCGCCCATGGGTGGAAACCTGTTCAGTGGCGCCATCAGCGAAAGCTTCCCGCTCGGCGCCGTGGCCATGCGCACGCGCGAGCAGGGCGCGGCGGCGCGCGCTACATTTTTACGCACATTCGGTGTGGCGGACGCGGATCATTTGCGCGCTGTTCCCGCCGCGGACTTGCAAGCAGCGACGGACATCGTCGCGCCGGGGCCGTCGTCGCTGATCATCGACGGGGTGACGCTCGATGGCGACATGGTTGAGCTGGCGCAATCGGGTCGTCGCAATGCGCCGCATTTGATGGCGGGCGTGACGGCGACGGAGAACGCGTATCGCGAAGGGCGCATCGCCTATCGGAGCACGTTCGCGGCGCGCTACGGCGCAGTGGCGTCGCGCTTGCTTGAGCTCTATCCTGCGGCGGATGATGCGGCTGCGCGCGCTGCGGTCGATCAGTCCAATCTCGACCGCATGGTGATGGGATTACGGCAGTGGACGGAGGGCGCGCCGGCGCATGCGCCTTACCTCTACGTGTTCGCGCACGTGATGCCGGGGCCGGACAGCGCGGCGACCGGCGCGTTTCATACGTCGGAAGTTCCGTACGTGTTTCACACATTGTCAGCCGCGCCCGAGCGTGGATTCACGGCGGAAGATGAAGCCGTGTCCGCGCGCATGATGGCGTATTGGAGCAATTTCGTGAAAACCGGCGATCCCAACAGCGCGACGCAGCCGCATTGGGCGCCGGCGACGTCTGAGAATGGCGCGGTGATGGAATTGGGTGGACATTGGGCGCCGCTCGCGGCGCCAGCGCCCGAACGCCAAGAATTCTTCCGGGATTATTTCGCGCACGGTGGACGCGCGTTCTTGTTTTGAGCCGCTAACGCGCGGCGGCGAGCTGGCGGTCGAGTTGGTGCAGCGTGCGATAGCACGGCAGCACTTGCGCGACGCTTGCGTTAGGTTCGCGGCCTTCGCGGATGGCGGCGAAGAATTCGCGATCCTGAAGCTCGATGCCGTTCATGGACACGTCGACTTTTGACACGTCGATCTTCTCGTCCTTGCCGTTCACCAGATCGTCGTAGCGCGCGATGTAGGTGCCATTGTCGCAGATGTAGCGGAAGAACGTTCCGAGCGGGCCTTCATTGTTGAAAGAGAGTGACAGCGTGCAGATGGCGCCGCGCCGTGTCTTGAGCTGGATCGACATGTCCATGGCGATGCCGAGATCGGGATGACGCGGACCTTCGACCGCGTTGGCGATGATCACCTCGTCACCGGTTTGATATTGGAACAGATCAATCGTGTGTGCGGCGTGGTGCCAGAGCAGGTGATCGGTCCAGGAGCGCGGCTCACCCTTGGCGTTCATGTTCTTGCGGCGGAAGAAATAGGTCTGCACGTCCATCTGCTGGATCGCGGCCTCGCCGGCCTTGATTTGGTTGTGGACGTATTGATGCGACGGATTGAAGCGCCGCGTGTGGCCGACCATGCAGACGAGACCGGTTTCCCTCTGCATCTTCGCGACGGCTTCCGAATCTTCCCAGGAATCCGCGAGTGGGATTTCGACCTGCACGTGCTTGCCGGCCTTCATGCATTGGATCGCTTGCGCGGCGTGCATTTGTGTCGGCGTGCAAAGAATGGCGGACTCGACGCCGGGCTGAGCGAGCGCTTCGGCGAGCTCTGTGGTCGCGTGCGGAATGCCGTATTTTGCGGCGATGGCTTGCGTTGGCTCAAGGCGACGCCCGACGACAGACGCGACTTCGACGCCGTCGATCAATTTGATCGCGTCGAGATGCTTTTCACCGAAGGCGCCGGCGCCGGCGAGAACGACTTTCATATGGGCCTCTACGAATTGGCGAGAACGATGTGGCCGACGGCGGTGTTCGACGCCGGCACGTGATAATGGCGATGCAGTTCGCGCGCGTTGGCCGAGAGCGCGCCGCGCATGATCAGCCACATGACCATCTCGATGCCCTCGGAGCCGGTTTCACGCAGATATTCGAGGTGCGGGATGTGACGCAGGCGCTGCGGGTCCGCGGTGAGATCGTCGAGAAAGCGCTGGTCCCATTTGGAATTGATGAGTCCGGCGCGGGGACCTTGCAGTTGATGGCTCATGCCACCCGTGCCCCAGATCTGCACGTTGAGGTCTTCGGGATACGACGCAACCGCGCGCGCGATCGCTTCACCAAGCATCCAGCAGCGATTGCCGGTTGGCGGCGGATAGGTGACGACGTTGACGGCGAGCGGAACGATCTTGCAGGGCCATTGCGCCGGTTGGCCGAACATTAGCGAGAGTGGGACGGTGAGGCCGTGATCGACGTCCATCTTGTTGATGATGGTGATGTCGAACTCATCCAAGATGCAGCATTGGGCGATGTGCCAAGCGAGATCGGAATCGTTCTTGACGACCGGCACGTTGCGCGGCCCCCAGCCTTCGTCGGCGGGCGCGAATTCCTCCGCGCAGCCGATGGCGAAGGTCGGGATCAGGTTCATGTCGAATGCTGAAGCGTGGTCGTTATAGACGAGGATCACGACGTCAGGCTTGTTTTCGGGGCGCGCGATCCACGCGCGTGTCCACTCGTAGCCCGCGAACAGGGGCTTCCAATAATCTTCCTGCGTTTTGCCAAGATCCATCGCCGCGCCGATCGCGGGTACGTGGCTCGTACTGATGCCGGCGGTGATGCGCGCCATCTAATTTCCGTCCTTGATGGAGCGCACGCCATCGGGCGAACGGCCGCCAGCGAGCATCATGGCTTGATAGTCTTCGACGCTCATGCCGGTCATGGTGCTGACCGCTTGCACGAAGCTCTTGCCGTCGGTGGAGAAGACTTTCGCGAGGAAATAGATGTTGCCGCCGAGATCGAGCAATCTGTTGTAGTCGCGCGCGAGCACCGCTTGCTTCTGCTCTGTGCTCATCGGCCAGTCTTCCAGGTAGGCGCATTCGTTGGCTTTCCAGCGCTCGCGATTTTCTGGCTTCATCAAGCTCATCGCGAATTGGTTGAGCCAATAACCTTGGCGCGCGCGTTTTGCGGTGTACACGCGCGTGCCGGGGATGTCGTCGAACGCGGCGAGGTAGTCGTGGATGTCGTCGCTCATGCGCCGTCCGCCATCTGCGCGAGAATACGACGCGCGTGCGCGCCGCCGGAATCTATGCTGAGTGTGCGAAGGCGCAGGTCCGGGTTGAGTTCTATCGAGCGCTGTTGCAGTTCGAGAACCGCCACGTCCTCATCGAACACTTTGTTCTGCTGCGCCTTCAAACGCCCTCCGGCGCCGCCGTCGTCAATGTCGAAACTGCGGGCCATGCCCCAGAAATAATGCGTCGTCGTTTCGGTCTCGGGCGACATGCAATCGATCACGAAGCCGCGCACGCCGCCGTCGTGGCTGTCCACGGTTGAGCGGAGTTCGATGGGCGCGATGCCGACATCGATCAAGACCGAGGACGGTGGAAGAAATTGGCAGATTTGCCAGCGATCGACGGGGCCATCCTGCTTCAGCGCGTTGCGCCAGAACGGCGGCGCTTGCACGCCGGGCATCCAGCGCGTCACCGTGACGGTACGATCATCAGAGGTGGTCTCGATGGCGCTTTCCATGAGCTCGGGTTGGCCGATCGACCCCATGTGCACGTAGGTCTCGTGGGTGAGGTCCATGAGATTGTCGATCAAGAGACGATAGTCGCAACGGACATGCTTGTAGCCGCCATCGGCAACCCAGCCTGACGCGGAGCACGGCCAAAGGTTCGGTACGAGATCGGCGTCGGCGCGATCCTGATCGCCGATCCAAACCCAAACGAAACGATGGCGCTGCACGGTGTTGTACGCCGGCGTGCACAGAGTGTTGTTCACGCGCTCATGCTTCAGCGGCATCTCTTCCGCGGCGCCATCGGCGCCCACTTTGAGGCCGTGATACTTGCAACGGATGGAGTCGCCTTCGCGAATGCCGGCCGAGAGCGGCAGCAAGCGATGCGGGCACGCGTCGCGCAACGCGACGACATCGCCGTCGAGCTTGCGATAGAGCACGATGGGTTCGCCGCAAATCGTACGCGCCAAAGGCGCGGCGCCGATTTCGAAATCCCAGCCAGCGACGTACCATTGATTGCGAACGAAGCTCATCGCGCTTCCTCCGGCCAATAGAGGCGCATCGGATTGTCGACGAGCAGTTTGCGTTGCAGCTCCGCTGTCGGCGCGATGTGCGGGACGAAATCGACCAACTTTCCGTCGTCGGGCGCGTGCGTGGTCATGTTGGGATGCGGCCAGTCCGTGCCCCAGAGCACGCGATCCGGGAAATGTTCGACGACGCGACGGGCGAAAGGGATCACGTCTTCGTAAGCGTCAGGGCCGATCTTTGAGAGCCGTTCAGGGCAGCTCACTTTGGACCAGAAATTCGGATGCTCGCGCATCAGCCGGAGGAAGAGCGCGAATTCCGGGCCGTCGATGGGCTTAGTTACATCGGGGCGGCCCATGTGGTCGACGACGACGTCGGTAGGGAGCGACGCGAAGAAATCGTAGTGCTCTGGCAATTCCTGCGCTTCGAAATAAATCACGATGTGCCAGCCGAGCGGCGCGATGCGTTGCGCGATTTCGGTGAGTTCGACTTTGTCGAGGCGATCGACCAGCCGCTTGACGAAGTTGAACCGCACGCCGCGCACGCCGGCGGCGTGCAGGTTGTGAAGGTCTTCATCGGAAACGTCGCGATAGACGGTGGCGACGCCGCGCGCCTTGCCGTCCGAGTGCTTCAGCGCATCGACGAGCGCGCGATTGTCGGCGCCATGGCAAGTGGCTTGAACGATTACGTTGCGGGAGAATCCCAGGAAATCACGCAATGCGAACAGCTTTTCTTTGCCCGCGTCGCACGGCGTGTACTTGCGCTCTGGCGCGTAAGGGAAAGCCGCGCCCGGTCCGAAGACGTGGCAGTGCGCGTCGACCGCGCCCGGCGGCGGTGTGAAAGCCGGTTTGGAGGGGTTGGGATGAAACGCAATCCAGCCGGGCGTGACCTCGAATAGTGCGCTCACAAGCCGAGCTCCTTCAGCCGTGCATCGAGGCGCGGGAAGACGCGGCGGGCGTTGAGTTCGAACACTTTGCGCTTGTCGGTGTCAGAGATGCTTAGCGCATCAATGTAGCGCTTGGTGTCGTCGAAATAGTTTCCGGTCTCCGGATCGATGCCGCGCACCGCGCCGACCATTTCCGAACCGAACAGAATGTTGTCGACGTCGATGACTTCGAACAGAAGATCGATGCCGGGCTGGTGATAGACGCACGTGTCGAAATAGACGTTTTTCATCACGTACTCGCGCAGCGGCGGGCGCTTCAGCATGTCTGCAAGTCCGCGATAGCGGCCCCAATGATAGGGCACGGCGCCGCCGCCGTGTGGGATGATGAAGCGAAGCTGCGGGAACTCGCGGAAGAGGTCGCCTTCGAGGAATTGCATGAAGGCGGTGGTGTCGGCGTTGATGTAGTGCGCGCCAGTGGCATGGAAATTTGCGTTGCATGAGCCCGAGACGTGGATCATCGCTGGCACGTCGAGCTCGACCATCTTTTCGAAGAACGGATACCAGTGTTTGTCGGTCAGCGGCGGCGCGGTCCAATGTCCGCCAGAGGGATCCGGATTAAGATTGCAGCCGACAAATCCAAATTGGCGCACACAGCGCTCGAGTTCGGCGATAGAGTTTTCAATTGACACGCCTGGCGATTGCGGCAATTGGCAGACGCCGATGAAATTGCGCGGATAGAGGTCGACGACGCGCTTGATGAGATCGTTGCAGGCGCGAGTCCAGTCTTGCGACACCTGCTCATTGCCCACGTGATGCGCCATCGCTGAAGCGCGGGGTGAGAATATAGTCATGTCCGCGCCGCGTTCCTTGATCAGGCGGAGCTGGTTCTTCTCGATCGTCTCGCGGATTTCGTCGTCGGAGATGGGCGGATAGGGCGGCGGCTTTTGGCCTGCCTTAAACGCAGCCTTTTGCTCTTCACGCCATTTGTTGTGCGGCTCGGGCGCGGTCGTATAATGGCCGTGGCAATCGATGATCATGGGCGCATCTCCGCGCGGATGGCGTCGAGCATTGCGCCGAGATCTTGTTTGTCGAGGGCAGCGGCGAACTGCGTCGCCCAATCCTGGCGCGCAGCGATCGCTTGGCTGAGGAGGGGTTCGACGCCTGCTTCGCCGACCGTGCGCGCCGCTTCGCGCATCTCTTCGGCGCGGCGCGCGCCGTGTTCGATCGCACGCGTGATCATGTAGCGGGATTGGGCGTTCCAATCGACGCCGGGAAAGAGATCGGAGAGCGAGGCGATCACCGTGCTCTCGACGCCATAGGTGCGCGCCGAGACGAGCGACTCGCAGAGCAGCGCTTCGATGCCTTTGATCATCACGCTTCGGCAGAGCTTCGCGGCGCTGGCTTTGCCGTATTCTTTCGAGAACACTTTGGCGCCGGAGAAGCCGAGCGCTTGCAGCATGCCGATTGCGTGTTCGGCGTGCGGGCCGCCTAGCAGAATCGGAGACGCGCTGCGCTTCGGCGGAAACGGCGACATCACGGACGCTTCGACGTAGGCGGCGCCAGTCGCGTTGACGATGTCGGCGGCTTCTTGTTTCGCGCCGGGCGAGGCGGAGTTCAGGTCGACGTAAAGCGCGCTGCGGTACATGCCCGGCGACGTGGCGCGGGCGGCTTCTACGGTTTGCGCTGCGGTCACGGCCGAAAGGATAAGGTCGGCGCTCTCGGCGGCGTTTGGGCTACTGGATGCGACGCGGAGTTTGCGCGCGCGCGCAGTGGCGCTCGGCTTAGACGCGGAATCGCTGAACTGGATGTCCCACGCGGAAACTGTGGCGCCGCGCGCGGCGAGATCGTCGGCAAGGATAGTTCCGACTTCGCCGAGGCCGATCAGGCAGACACGCATCATGGCGCGCCTCCAAACGCCGCGGCGGGCACGTAGACGTCGCCCTGCATCAGCTTGCGTGCGGTGCGCAACAGTGCTGATCGCTTCACGACAAGCTGGCCGTTCTCCACCGCGACATCCATGTCGACCGTGAAGAAGCCGGTTGGATGCTCGACTTCGATCCGCCGCGGGCCGCTTTTGGCATCAAGTCGCGCGACTTTCGCCGCGACGGAACCGGGAAGAACGCACGCCGTCGCGACGCTCACCGCGCCAAGTACACCGACTGCTTCATGCACGCGATGCGGGATGAAGGTACGCGTGTTGATGGCGCCGCCGGCGCGAGGCGGAGAGACGAGGCACATTTTTGGCACGGTTTTCTTGGCGACGTCGCCGAGATTCATTTTCGGCCCGAGCGCGAGGCGGATGCGCTCGATGCGCGCTTTGAGGGCCTCGTCAGCTTCGAGGTCTGCCGGCGTTTCCGCGCCGGTCTTTCCGAAAGCGGCAGCGTTGAGGATGACAACTGGCATGCCGTTGTCGATGCAGGTCACGCTGACGCCGTCGATTTCGTCGATGGCGTTTCCGGTGGGGAGCAGCGCGCCGCAGCTGGAGCCGGCGACATCGAGGAAGTCGATCGGAATTGCCGCCGCGGCGCCGGGCACGCCGTCAATGCGCGCATCGCCTTCATACTCCACTCGACCATCCGGCGTTGGCACGTGCGCCACGGCGAGCGCGCCGGTGTTGACCATGTGGATGCGGACGGAAGTTACATCGCCTTGGGCGTCGATCAATCCATTTTCGATCGCAAAGGGTCCGACGCCAGCAAGCATGTTGCCGCAATTCTGGCTGTCGCTGACTTCGGCTCTGTCGACGACGACTTGCAGGAAGAGGTAGTCGACATCCGCGTCGTCGCGCGTTGACGGCGAAACCACCGCGACTTTGCTTGTCAGCGGGTGCGCGCCGCCGACGCCGTCGATTTGGCGCACGTCAGGCGAGCCCATCGCCGCGAGCAACACGGCGTCGCGTGTCGCGCGCTCGGCGGGGATATCGCGCGCAAGGAAGAACAGGCCCTTTGACGTGCCGCCGCGCATGAGCGTCGCTGGGATCGCGCGCAGCATGCTTAGCGATCCTCATCCTGGCGAACGTACTTTAGACCCTTCTGAGTTAGGCGCTCGCGCATCTTGTAGATGTCCAGCCCGAGTTCGCCGCGTTCGAATTGTACGCGCTTGCCGGCTTCGTTGGCTTCGCGCTCTTGCGCTTTCTCGAGCACGCTAGCCGCTTCGTCGCGGCGCAAAACAACGACGCCGTCATCATCTGCTACGATCACGTCGCCCGGATAAACGAGCGCGCCAGCGCAGACGAGTGGGCGGTTTACGTTGCCGAGCGTCTCTTTAACTGTGCCTTGCGCGTAGATGGCTTTCGACCAAACCGGAAACTGCATTTCCGTCAGCACGGCCGCATCGCGAACGCCGGCGTCCATGATCAGCCCGCGCACGCCGCGCGCTTTGAGCGAGGTCGCGAGCAAGTCCCCGAAATATCCATCTTCGCAGGCGCTGGTTGGTGTGACGACGAGAATATCGCCAGCTTGGCATTGCTCGACCGCGACGTGGATCATCCAATTGTCGCCCGGCGCCACTTCACACGTGACCGCTGTGCCGACAGCATGGATCGGCCGGTAGATCGGACGCATGTACGAAGCAAGCAGGCCTTTGCGGCCTTGCGCTTCGTGCACGGTCGCGACGCCGAAATCGGCGAAGCCGTCGACGATGGTCTTCTCGGTGCGTTTGATGTCGGTGACGACGACAGCCATGTGTGTTTCTCAGTTTGGCCGGAGCGGGAGGCCGACGTAATTTTCCGCCAGCGTCGCCTGCGCGGCCCGCGAGCTACGAATATACTCCAATTCCGCCACTTGCATCTTGCGATCGAACGGCTCGGTGTTGGGGAAGCGGTGTGTGAGGCCCGTGAACCACCAGGAGAAACGCTCGGCTTTCCAGACGCGGGCGAGGGCGCGGGTGGAGTAATTGTCGAGCGCGGCCTGAGAGCCGTTTTCGTAATATTCGGCGAGCGCCTCGGAGAGGAAAATCACATCCGAAACCGCAAGATTGAGGCCCTTCGCGCCGGTGGGCGGCACGATGTGGGCGGCGTCGCCGGCGAGAAACAGGTGGCCCCAGCGCATCGGCTCCGTCACGAAGCTGCGGAGCGGCGCGATGCTCTTCTCGAACGACGGACCGCGCGTGACTTTCGCGGCCGCCTCTGGTCCGAGGCGCGTGCAAATCTCGTCCCAGATGCGGTCGTCGGGCCATTCTTCGATTTTTTCGCTCAACGCGCATTGCACGTAGTAGCGGCTGCGCGTGGGCGAACGCATGGACGCGAGCGCGAAGCCGCGCTCGTGATTGGCGTAGATTAATTCCTCCTCGCACGGCGGCACGTCGGCAAGGATACCGAGCCAGCCGAACGGATAGACCCGCTCGAACGTTTTCAGAATTGAAGCGGGAATGCAGCTGCGCGCCACACCGTGATAGCCGTCGCAGCCGACCACGAAATCGCAGTCGACGCGTTTTGCTACGCCGTTTTCGCACCAGGTAACGAATGGATCGACGGTGTCGAGGGCTTGCGGCGCGACATCCGTCGCTTCGTAGATAACCTTCACGTCGCGCGCGGCGATGGCGTCGTTTAGGTCTTTCATCACTTCTGACTGGCCGTAGACCATGATGGTCTGGCCGCCGGTGAGTTTGGCGAAGTTGATGTGAAAGACTTCGCCATCAACAGCGAGATTGGTGCCCGTGTGAATGAGGCCTTCGCGATGCATGCGCGCACCGATGCCGAGACGGTCCATCAATTCGACCGCGACTTGCTCCAGCACGCCTGCGCGAACGCGGCCTTGCACGTAATCCTGGGTCTGGCGCTCGAGCACGAGCGCGTCGATCCCGGCTTCGCGCAGCAGAAGCGCGAGGAAGAGACCGGCGGGGCCCGCGCCAATGATCGCAACTTGGGTGCGCATGGCTTTCGTGTAGGAGCGAGAGCAGAGCGAAGGAATGGACAGGGCGTCCAAAAAATTGGACATTTCGTACGAGCGCGATCTGCGGTCACGCGCGCAGTCGGTATACGCATATGAGTCAAGATACTGGTATTGCACGGTTTTTCCTCTACGGCGAGCCACCTCAGCCCGCCGGCGAGCGGTTTGTCCACTTGGAGAAGCTGGACGATCGAAGCCGTCCCGCCAATTGGCTGATCCGTCCGCACGCGCACGCCGATTTGCATCAGATATTCTTCATCGAGTCCGGTGGCGGGCGAGGCGACGGCGACGGGCGTTCGATCGAGGTCGAGGCGCCGTGTCTGATCGTTGTGCCTGTCGGCGTCGCGCACGGCTTTCGCTGGCGCGCGGATTCCGAGGGCCGTGTGCTGACGTTTTCGGATCGCTTTTTGCGCGTGCTAGCCGGTGATGACGCAGCTTTGCTCGAAACGTTTGGCGACGGCATGCGCGCTGCGACTGTCGAGGGCCAAGCGGTCGCTGACGCGTTCACGCGATTAGAGCGCGAATTGGGATGGGCCGCCGCTGGGCATGAACTGGCGGTCGCCGCGCATTTATCGGCCATTTTGGTTGAAGCGTTGCGGCTCAATCAGCGCAGCGTGATCGAAGCACGGACGCCGCCTGGACCGCAGGCGCTCTTGGTGGCGCGCTATCGCGCGTACGTCGAGGCGCATTATCGCGAGCATCCAAGCGTCGAAACCAGTTCCGCGGCGCTCGGCGTCTCGCCCAGCCGCTTGCGTGCGGCGTGTCGCGCGGTCGCCGGTGTGTCGCCGCTGCGGATGCTGCAGGACCGGCTGCGGCTCGAAGCGGAGCGGGTGATGCGCTACTCGAACATGAGCGTGGCGCAGGTCGCGCAATATCTGGGCTTCGCTGATCCAGCCTATTTCTCGCGCTTTTTCGCGCGCGAGCGCGGGGCATCGCCGCGGGCGTTTCGCGCTGGGGCCGGTTCCGCGCCCTGAGCCGTCCGCGCGGAAAACAAGCACTTAGCGGGCTTGCAATCCGGATCGAGCTATATAGAATATACATTCTAATTAGCGAGGATCCGCGATGGCCGGCCAGATTAAACGGGGCGTTAGCCTCTACAGCTTCCAGAATGAAACCTTCCAGGGAAAGATGAACCTTGAAGATTGCATCCGCACTTGCGCCGAGATGGGCGCTTTTGGGATTGAGGTGATCGGAGAGCAATCGTTCTGGGGCTTACCGGAATATCCCGTCGCCGAGGCCGACATCGAGAATTGGCATAAGTGGATCAAGAAGTATGGCTGCGTCGCGGTGAGCCACGACTTCATGCTCGACTACAAGCGCTACAAGGGCCGCGAAATGCCGTTCGACGAGCAGGTCGCGAGCGTGAAGAAGGACATCGATTTCGGTGTGCGGCTTGGCGCGAAATATATTCGCGCGCTTGTCTCGATTGCGCCGGAAGTGCTGGTTGCTGCTGCGCCGTATGCCGAAGAGAAGGGCATTAAGATCCTCATCGAAGTGCATGCGCCGCTGCATTTCGACCATCCGTGGATTATCCGTCACGCCGAGGCGTACGAGAAGGCAGGCTCGAAGGCGCTAGGCTTCCTGCCTGACATGGGCATGTTCCTGCATCGCTTCCCGCGCGTGTGGAAAGAGAAGTTCATGCGCGTCGGCGTGCCGAAGAATATCGCCGACTATATCGAGAAAGCTTATGAGGACCGCGTGCTCAGCGAGTACGTGATCCTCAATGTGCAGCAGATGGGCGGCGTTGGCCCGGCCATCGCGATGGCGGAAACGTTGCGCCACAACGCGGCGTTCGAACCGAAGCGCATGCTCGACTACATGCACCGCATCCACAACATTCACGGCAAATTCTATGAGATGAACGCCGAGTGCGTGGAGCCGTCGATCCCGTACGACGAGATCGTCGCAGTGCTGCAGAAGGGCGGATACGACGGCTACATCTGCTCTGAATACGAAGGCAATCGCTGGATCGAGGACGCGGAAGAACCGAACTCGGTCGAGCAAGTACGCAGGCAGCAAGTGATGCTCGCAGGATTGCTCGGCGAACCCGCGCCGCAACTCAAAGCCGCCTGAGTTTCAATTCATTTCGGAGACAATGTCCCATGATGGACAATAAGATGATCTGCACCGACGTGTTCGAGAACGTCGTGGAGAAGGGTGAGACCGTCGGTTTCGCGTTCTTGGGCCGGCTGCCGTATTATCGCGGGCTTGGGCTTTCGATGATCGAGGACATCGCCGTCAGCGTCGATGGCGAAGCGATTCCGCGCAAAGACGTGCGCTTCTCCGTGCGCGGAAAGACTTACACGCTCGACCAGATGGAAACCGTTTACGACGACCGCTGGAATTTCGGCGAGAAGGCCAAGATCATTGGCCTGAAGGCCGGCGGCTTGAAAGCTGGCAAGCACAAGATCGAGTTCGCCGTGCGCATGCGCGTGTCGTACCTGCCGTTTGTGCCGACAACGAAGGACACCAAAGAGCTGCAACTCGCGGCTTAGACGCGTGAATCCAGGTTAGCGAAGAAGGCGTCCGCCTCAGCCGGCGGAATTTCGCGCTTGATGTCCCAATGTTCGACAATGCGCTGTTGATCGATGCGGAAAATGTCGATCACCAGCGCGCTCACCTCCGCGCCCACGGCGACGCGCACAAACACGGTGGCCAGGCTTCCATCGTGCATGACGCGGATCGGGTCGAGCTGGAATTGGGGGCGCGCGAACATTGGCGAGAGCGCGGCGATCGCCGCTTCGCGTCCTTGGCCGATGCCTTCGCTATGCTGGATGTAGTCTTCGGCGACGTACCGCTCGAAGGCGGTGCGGACGTCCTTGCGGCGATAGAAGATGTCGACGAAATCGCTGAGCCAGGCCGGCGCGTTGGCGGCGCCTGACGCAGTTACGCAGGCGGCGAGCGGCGCCAACAAAAGGGTTTGGCGCGTGATTGTCATCTCGCTGGACATAAAGGCCTCCCAAGCAAGTGGCCACGCGCCTTCATCAGGCGGCACATCGCGTATCAGTCTTTTGCGTGCAGCGTGATTGTCTGCACCATGTCATCCACAGCGCGACCGATGTCGAGTTTGATGTCGCCCGCAGGCGTCGCCCAATCATGACGCGCCGCGTCCCAATATTGAAACGCACGCCGAGGCAGCTGGATGGAGACTGTGCGTTCGGCGCCGGCTTCAATATGTGCGCTCGCAAAGCCTTTAAGCATCGGCGCGCCATGCTCTGCGCCCGGCAATGTCACATAGACTTGCACGACCTCCTTGCCGCGCCGCGCGCTCGTGTTCTTGAGCGGCAAACAAAGGGTGATGCCGTTCTGTGTGTCTCCAGTCATCACAACGTCGCGCCAGTCGAAGCGCGCGTAGCCGCGTCCCGCGCCGAACGCATAGAGCGGTTTGCGCGCCGATTTGGCGAAGCCGCGATAGCCGACTAGCCAACCTTCGCTGTAATGTACGTCGCCTTTGGCGTCAGGGGTGAGATCGAAGGCGGGATAGTCGTCATCGCTAGCGGCAAGCGTCACGGGGAGGCGTCCCCCCGGTTCGCGGTCGCCTGCGAGCACATCGGCGAGCGCGGGGCCGAAGCCTTGGCCGGGATACCACGCGCACATGAAGGCACGCGCGTGTTTGCTCCAGGTCGCGTCGAAGGCGTGCGCGATGTTGGCGACGATCGCAACGTTAGGATTTGCGGCACAGACCGCTTCGATCAGCTTCTGCTGGTTCGCCGCGATTTTTGTCGTGGTGCGATCTTTGCTCTCGACGCCGGAATCTGCTGTCTCGCCCACGATCAGGAAGACGACGTCGCTCTTCTTCGCCAAATCCACGGCGCGCGCGAACATTGCGTCGGCGGCATCAGGACCGCGGATGCCGTACCAAAGACCGTGCACACGCGCCGGCTGGAAGGTGAGTTCGGCGACAACAGCGGCGGGCTCACCCGCTTTTAGATCGATCGACACTGAATCGGCGTCGCCGCTCTTGAGCGCACCCATGACATCTGCGGCTTTGAGATCGGATGCGCGTTCGAACAAAACTTTGTCGTTGACGCGCAGGCGGACCGAACCGGTGGCGCCGACGTAGAATGTGTGTGCGCCGCTCTGCGTTGGCATGAACACTCCCGATGCACGCACGGCGCCGGGCTTTTGCGTGTCGAGCGCGTGAACGCCAGAGAACCAGGTCAGCGAGTTGGTGTTGCGTGTTTCGCTCAGAAGCGGCGCGGCGGTGAAATCGTGGCTGGCAAAATAGTCCACCGTCATGCCGTCGGTCGCGCCGTCGCCGAGATCGCGCGCGGGGCGCACCGGCATGGCGGGCAAGCGCGGTTGCGGATCGACGCCAGGCTCGAACGACACTTGCGCGCCGTATTTCTGCTGCAGCGATTGCCATGGTGTTGGCGTGTCGGGGTGCACGGAAATTTTGGCGAAGGTGCCGCCTTGATAGCAGGGCGCGGCGGCGTTTGGGCCGATGACGGCGATCTTCTTGCCTGCACTCGGCGCGAGCGGGAGGAGATCATCTTCGTTGCGCAATAGCACGAAGCCGGCTGTTGCTGCTTCGATGAGAGTTTCGTCCAGCTCTCCTTGCGAAAGTGCCGTGGTCGCCCCGCGTTTTGCGCTCGGTAGCTTGCCGAGCCACGCGGCGGCGCGCAGCATTCTTTGCGCCGCATCGTCAAGGCGCTGTTGCGATGCGAGACCATCGCGCACAGCCGTTGCGACTGCCGGCCCCATATGGCGCGCTGGCCCCGGCATTTCGAGGTCGAGACCGCCATTGATGCTGGCGACGCCGTCGTGCGTGCCGAACCAGTCGGACATGATCGGGCCGTCGAACTCCCATTCGTCCTTCACGATGGAGATGATCCCGCCGTTCTCGGCGCAGTACGTTCCGTTCACGCGATTATACGCCGCGAGCATGCCGACGGCGCCAGCTTCGGCGGCCAACTCGAACGGCAGCAGATAGACTTCACGCAGCGCGCGTTCATCGACGACAGCGTTCATGCGATCGCGCTGCGTTTCGGAATCGTTGGCGACGAGATGCTTCGCGACCGAGGCGACGCCTTGGCTCTGCAAGCCACTGATCCAACCGGCGCCGATCGCGCCAGCGAGGAGCGGATCTTCCCCGAAGAGCTCGAAGGTGCGCCCCGCGAGGGGGCTGCGGGGGAGGTTCAGGTTTGGCGCGAGCACCATGTCAACGTCGCGCGCGCGGGCGTCGCGACCAACGATTGCGCCGATGCGCGCGGCAAGATCGCGATCGAACGAAGCGCCGAGGCATAGGCCGCAGGGCGTGAGCGTCGCCACATCACGCTCGTCGACGCGGCCGCTGGCGATGCCCATGGGTCCATCGGACATGTAGATCGATTGCAGGCCGATGCGCGGAATTTCCGCGCTGGACCACATAGCTTGACCGGCGGTGAGGTTGGCTTTTTCCTCGAGCGTCAGCTTGGCGACGAGATCAGCCATGGCTTACGCAGCCGCGCGCGCGTTCTTCAGGAGCGGGATCACGCGCCGGCCAAACAATTCGAGCGACCGCGCGGCGGTTTTTTCGCGCTCAGGCGTCAGCGGCCCAGTGAGCGTGCCGCAGAGCACGTTGCCGACGCCGAGATCGAAATAGGGTTTGAGCTTCGCCGCGACGGTTTCTGGGCTCCCATAAAGACACCACGTGCCGATCCAATCTTCTGTCAGCGCGTTCGGCGTGTTGTCGGTTTTGGCATTGCCGCGCATCTCTTCGGCTTTGCGATTGTGCTCAAGTTCGCGCTCTACCGCGTCCTGGTAGGCGCGCAGGATGACCATCATCTCGTCGCGTGCTTGCTCGTCGGTCTCGGCGACGTGGACGCATTGGTACGTGTGCGTCGTCCAATCGAGCGCGGCGGCGATGGCTTCTTTCGAGTGGCCGGCCGAGGTGAGATGGTTGTGATAGACGCGAAAGTATTTTTCGACGTGCTTGAACGGTTCGGTGCCGCCGATGTTCGGCGGCGTAAAGGCCGGGATGAAGGCGGGCCAGGCGTTGTCGGCGGCGCGCTTGGCGCTCGACTCGCGCATCGCCACCGGCATCAGGCGCGCATGGCCCTTGGTGAAGGCCGCTGGCGCGATGCGTTCGAGAACGACGCCCTTGTAATGTCCGGTGTCGAACTCGACCGCCGGATCGTCGATTTTCTTGGCCCAGAGCTGGTCGGCGATGCGCTGGTTTTCTTCCGAGACTTTCGGCGCTTCCTTGTAGTTGACGCCAAAGCCGATCATTTCTTCCGGCGTGGTGCCGCTGCCCACACCGACAAGCAGTTTTCCTTCCGTCAGCTGATCCAGAATATTGATGCGCTCAGCGAAACGAATTGGATGGTGTAGGGGCGCTGTCACCACCGAAAAGCCGAAATGCATGCGCGGCAATTTGGCGGCGAGGTAAGCTGCGAAAATAAAGGAATCGCTCGCCATCGGGGCGTAGCCTGTGAAGTGATGGTCCGGCAGGAAAACCGCGTCGAAACCAAGGGAATCAGCCAGTTCGGCGTGGCGGATGCTGGCTTGCATGACAAACCGGTCTTGCTCCGGCTCAGTAGAGCGGCAATTGAGAAAGACAGAGAAACGCATGGCTCTTCTCCCTGGCGGCGGGGGCGTTTGGCGGGCTTGATCGGGCGTGGGCTCAAACCCATGTCCGGTTCTTGGAATTAGAACTAGCATTCCAATTGGAGGCGGTCAATCGACCGCTCTGAGGTGACGTATGGCGGTGAAGAAAAAGGCGACGAAACCGGTGGGCCCGCGCGAGCCAAAGCAGGGGCGCAGCCGCGCCTCGTTCGAGCGCATGATCGAGGCGACGACCGGGCTGTTGCGGGATCGCGCCGGGCCGGATTTCACGCTGACGGATGTGTCCAAGCGGGGGAAGGTTTCGATCGGCTCGATCTATTGCCGCTTTGAAAGCAAGGAAGTGCTGATCCGGGAAGTGCACGCGCAGACGATGGCGCGCTTCTACGAAGACGAGGTCGCGATGATCGATCGGCTGCGCAAGCGTGGCGAGGATCTGGACACGCTCATTCCGGCGATCGTGTCAGATCTCGCGGAATTTCTCAAACAGCGCGCTTCGACTTTGTCCGCGTTCATGGTGTGCGCAACCAACGATCCCGTGATCCAGCAAGCTGGCTCCGGCGCCTACGCGCGCGCGAAGGACGCGATCGTTGGGCTTATGCTTGAACACAAGAAAGAGATCGCGCGGCCCGATGCGCAGCGGGCGGCGGATGCGGTATTCAGCCTCGTCTACTCGGCGCTCGCGCGGCACTTGGGGCTTGGTCACGCGCCGATGTCGGAAGACATGAGCTGGGCGCGGCTGAAGGAAGACCTCGGTGAGATGGCGCTGTCTTACCTGAAATCGCCATCACCGAAGCGCGCGACGAAGCCGCGGCGCTAAGCGGCGAGCGCGCTCTTGGCGCGCGCGAGCGCTTCGCGGGTGCTGAGCTCGTTGAGCTTGAACTCCAGGCCGATCGCGCCATTGTAGCCGCCTTCGTTGAGCGTGCGCGTGAGCGCGGCGAAATCGATGTTTCCGGTGCCTGGCGCGCCGCGGCCCGGATTGTCCGCTACTTGCACATGCGCGACGCGGTCCATGCGGCCGCGCAGCACGTCGGCGGGATCGTCACCCATCACTGCGGAATGATAGGCGTCGAAGATCAGCTTGAGTGCTGGGCTCGCTACTTCGTCAATGACGTCGAGGCCCTCACGAACCGAGACAAGATACATGCCAGGGTGGTCGACCTTGTCGTTCAGCGGCTCAAGAATGAGCGTCACGCCGGCGTCCTCCGCGAGCTTCGCGGCGGTGCGCAGCACCGAGACGATGGCGTCGTGCTGCGTTTGGCGCGGGGCGTCTGCGATCGTGAAGCCCGAAGCGATGACGAGGTAGGGGCATTTGAGACGTTGCGCTTGCGGCAGCGTCTCGCGTAGCGCGGTGAGAAATTCGCCATGCTCGGCCGGCGCGACGAGACTGCGGCGCGGCTCGACGACGAAGCTCGTCAGCGGCAGGCCGGTTTCGCCAAGCGCGCGCTCGATCGCGCCAAGATCCTTGTTGCGCCAGAGATGAAACTCGACGCCGGCCATCCCGGCTTGCGCGGCAAGGCGCACGCGCTCGGCGACATCGTCGGTTTCGTCGGCGAACAGCCACTCGATGCAGGCGGCGAGTTTCATGCGAGTGCTCCTTGAGGCTTGGTCACCGCGGCTACGAGCAAGAGCAGCGCGCAGATGACGAGATTTTGCGGCGCCGCCTGGGCCGCCTCACCGTGCATGGCGTGGACGATGAGGGCGATGATCTGATTGATGAAGAGAATTGCGGCGCCGCAGAAGGCGACGCTGCGCATCTGCGGGAACGATGGTGTCAGCAGCGCGAGCGCGCAGCTGATCTCGGACCAACCGACAGCACGGGCGAACCAATCGGGAAAATACATCACCCACGCATGGTGCTCGGCGAGCGCGGCGATCGGGCCAAGCGCTTTCCAATAGCCGACGAAGGCGAAGAACGCGGCCAACAAAAGGCGCGCAGCCCATGAGATTGCACGAAGCCAAATGCTCATCGCCGTGCACTCAACTCGGCGGTCATTTGCGCGCGGACTTTGTCGACCGGGTAGAATTGGATGCAGATGAGCTGCAGCACGAACACGCTGAGGGGAATGCCGTAGTACAGCAGCGACATGGTTTGTGTCGCTTGCGGCGTGACGTTCTGCGCATCGTAGTTCGCGAAGGCGAGGCCGTAGGCGATCGCTGTGCCGCCGAGCGCCATGCCGATCTTGATCGCGAACATGATGCCGGCATTGAGCAGACCTTCGTGGCGGATGTTGAAACGCCAGTCGTGGTAATCAACCGCATCGCCCGACATCGCGAAGATGCCGGTCATGGTGATGCTGAGTGATAGCGACGCCGTCACGTACACCGCGACGAACACCCACGGCGCGTTTTGCGTAAAGGGAAGCACCACATAGAGCGCCGTCGCTATTACGAGCGCCACAGTGCAGCCGACACGCATGCCGAGGCGCTTCAAAATCGGCGGCGCGAAGAAGGCTGCCAGCAACAGCGTGCCGGAGAGTGTCGGCAGCAGCACGGAGATCATCCACGGTTGATGCAGCACGTTGATGGCGAAATAGGGCGTCAGCGAGAGAATGCCGCCAAAACGCACGAAATTCAGCACCGTGAAGATCGAGACGGTCACCCAGGCCTGGTTGCGGAACATGGTCAGGACCGAGGCGCCGATCGCGACCGGCTGCGGCGGGTCGCTGGCGTAGCGCTCGCGGCAATTGGCGTAGGAGATCAGCAGCAACACCGTTGCCGCGGCGCCAATGATCAGTGCGGTGATGAAGAAGCCATGCTGCTGATCTTGGCCGCCGAAATAACCCACCATTGGCATAAACAGCGCGGTGACGACGATCACGCCGACAGACGTGCCGATCGAGCGTGCGGCGCTCAGATCGAGCTTCTCTTTCAGATCGCGCGTCATCATCGGCAGCATGGCGCTGTACGGGACGGCGGTGATGGAGAGAAACAACCCGATCAGAAAGTACGTCGCGGCTGCGTAGATGAGGCGGACGGACTCGCTGGCGTTCGGCGTAATGAAAACGAGCACCGTGAGTAAGCCGAACGGCACGGCGCCAAACAAGAGATACGGACGCGCGCGGCCCCACCTGGTTTTCGTACGGTCCACCGTCACGCCGATGGCGATGTCGAATACTGCGTCAAAGATGCGCGTGAGGAAAAAGAGCGTGCCGATGGCGGCGGCGGGCAGTAGCGCAACGTCTGTATAGAAGAACAGCGCGAACGCGGCGACGGCGTTCCAGGCCAGGCTGGAGGAGAGGTCGCCGAAGCTGAAGCTCACCTTCTCCAGCAGCGACAGACGCGGCGCCGCTGTGGGCTTCAATTCAGCGTCGGCGGTGAGTGAGGCCATCGGCGATGTGCTCAATGCTGGATCGGGAAGTCGCGCGCGACGGGCTCGACAGGAATGGTGACGGCGCCGCTGCCCGCCCATTCCGCGCCGCGCGCGATCAGGCCGCGTACGCCGTCATATTGCAGCGTGTCGGGGCCGTGGCCGAGCGAGATGCAGAACACGCGGCCCGTGCCGTATTCAACGGTCCAGACTTGGGGGTGATCGTGATCCATGCCGCGCATGCGGCGCACGGTGTTGGGCGCGTACATGTCTTGCGGATATTTCGGGCCGGCAAGCTCCGGCGCGTAGCTTGCGGATGAATCGTGCGCTGTCGCCAGCACGTGAATACGCGCCTGCGGATCCCAATGCATGTTGGTGTACATGTCATCGTTCAGCGTCCAGAAATATTCGCGCATGCCGCGTGTGACGGGATGGTCGCGATCAACCACGTGAACCATGAAGGCGTTCGGCGGTGAGCGGCGGCTGCCTTCCTGCGGACGCATCGTGCCCCCGGCCATGCGCTCGAATTCGGGCCAGCTGGGCGAGCCCATGTTGAACGAGGCGTGGTAGACCACAACGCCGCCGCCATTGCGGACATAGTCGAACAATGCCTGCTCGGCGACCGGGCCCCAACGGTGTTCTTGCGGGTCGGTGTAGTTCCAGCGGCCAAGATAATTGAGCAGAACGACATTGTAGGGGCGAAGCGTTTCGGCGGTGGCGGAGCGAAAATCCTCGATGATGCGCACATCGAAGCGGCCCGTGGCCTGCAATTGCGCGCGCAGCAGATTGTTCACGCCCGGCCAATCGTGCTCGTAAGAGCTTTCGCCGGTGATGATGAGCAACTTTAGGCGATGCTCTTCGTCGTTGGGCGCTACAGGAACGGGTATGCGCTGCACGGTTTCCGGCGGGACGTAATCAACCGGCGGGATCACCGTGCGGTTTTGCGCCTGCGCCGAAGAGAGTCCGACCGCGAGCAGCAAGGCGCCAGCGGCGAGCAACGTTTTCAGCAGCTTATGCTGGCCCAAGTTCGATCCTCCCGATCGCGCGAGGCCCGTTTTCGGGCTCATTTTAGAATGCACGCTCTAATCTATGCGTGGCCGATGCGGGGCGTGTCAAGGAGCGGGGCGCTTGATCCCGCGCAAAAATAGAATTACCGTTCCAATAAAGCCGCGCCCGAAAAAACGAGAGCCGGCGGGAGGAGCGGCGATGGCGCTAGGCGGCAAATTGAGCTGGGGCACGCGCGCGGCCTGGCTGCTGGCGGCGATGCCGGAGCTGATCAAGAGCTTCGCGTGGGACGCGTTCGTTCTGTTCTTCTATGCGCAGGTCGTTGGTCTGCGCGGCGGCCTGCTCGGTATGGCGCTGCTGATCATCCTGGTGTGCGACGCGCTGAGCGATCCGACCGCGGGGTTGATCTCCGATCGTCTACGCAACGCGCCGCTCGGACGACGGCGCACGATGATGGCGGCGGGGATATTGCCGTTCGCGATTGGGCTGATCGGCGTGTTCGCGCCGCCGGCGGGATTATCGCAGATAGGATTGTTCGGCTGGCTGCTGGGCTTCGGCTTGCTCGCGCGTGTCGGCATTTCGTTTTACTCGGTGCCGACGTTCGCCCTCGGCGCTGAGCTCAGCCGAGACCCGAAAGAGCGGGCGTTGATCGCAACGTTGCGCAACATCGGCAACCAGCTTGCGTTGCTGATCCTGCCGACCATTGCGTTCGGCTATTATTTTGCGCCAACTCCCGGTTTCGAGCGCGGTCAGCTCAATCCCGCCCCATATCCATGGTTTGGACTGACGGCGGCGGGAATCGCGGTCTTTTGCATGCTGGTGGCGATTTTTGGACTGAAGAAGCGCGCCGATGAAATCGAAGCCTTGGAGCGCACGCGACCAAGCCAGGCGCGCATCGGTTTATTCAGCGCGTTCAAGGAAATCTTCGACGCATTCCGCCAAACGCCGAACATTTTTTTCATTTTTCTGCTGTCGTTCGCAGTGTTGGTGGTGACCTCGACGGTAAGTCAGCTCACGCTGCATTTGACCACTTATTTCTGGCGCCTGGACGAGGGCGCGACGGAGCGGCTGTTGTTCTCTGGTTCTGTCGGAGGGCTGATCGCCTTCGCGATCGCGCCGTTTCTGATCAAGGCGCTTGGCGGCAAGCGGCTGATGGTGATCGGCCTGATCTTCTACTTTCTTTGCCTCGCCGGCGTGATCATGCTGCCGTATTGGGGCATCGGCCCGCTTGCGGGCACTGCGGCGATGGGGTGGTTCGTGTTCGTCGGACGCACGCTCGCGGGCATCGCGTACGGCATTTACGTCGTGCCGTTCAACACCGTGATCTATGACGTCGCCGACGATCACGAAGCCAAAACCGGCAAGCCGCAGCAGGGGCTCGTCGGCTCGCTGATGTTCATCGGCCTACGCGCCGGCAGCGCGCTGACAGGCTTTATCGCCGGCATGTTCCTGGAGCTGATCCATTTCCCTGTCGGCGCGCCTATCGAGCAGATGCCGCAGGACAAAGTGCGCGCGCTGGCGCTGTTCATCACCGCGATCATCCTCATCGCCGGGATCGTGCTGATCCTGGTGGTGCGCGCGCTGAACGTTTCGCAGGAGCGGCAACGTGAAGTCGTGGCGGAATTGGAAGCGCGCCGTGCTGCGGCGAACTAAGCTTCGTCCCAGAGCGAAATGCCGGCGCCGTAAAAGCTGATTTCGCCATCGGCTTCGGGCGCGCGGACGAACACGCACATTTGCAAACCGTAGCTGAGCTTCACGCGCGGCTGGAGCTTGAAGATGTTGATGTCGTCCAGACCATCGACGTGGCGGCCGGTCAAAAGCTGCAGTCGCGGCGTCAATTCGATGCGTTGCACGCCGCCGTGGTGCGCGGTAACCCAGCCGATCTCCGCGCCATTCTTGGTTTCAAACAGGAGACATGTTTCGGCGAGATACAGCTCAGGCGCGCCCGGCAGCGACACCGGCGCCTGAAATGGAAAATGCACCCAAATGTCCTTGCCGGCGGCGATTTTGAACGAGGTCGCGAAGCCGCCGGCGAAACCATACTGGTCGCTCAGCGCCTTTTCCTCGAACGGCAGCAGGAATTCTGAACCGGCTTGCTGATTGCGAGCGATTGTCCCCGGCGCCCAGATGCGCGTGACTTCAGGCATTCTCTAGCTCCAGACTCAGCCCCAGGCGGGCTCTTTGCCGTCTTTCCATTTGATGCTGCAGCCCGCGCTCGGAATTGGGTTTGCCGGCGGCGCTTTACCCGCCAAGCAGAGATCGAGTGCGTTGCGCAGATCCTCACCTGTTACCGGCAAGTCTGTACGCATGGGCGCGTAACCGGGGAGAGGCGGATGGCCGGTGTTCGGACGGCTTGAATCGAACTGGCCCGCGTAGAAGAGCCTCTGATCGCCATCGAAGACGAAGAAATCAGGCGTGCAGATGGCTTCGTACGCCAAGGCTACGTCCTGTGTCTCGTCGTACAGGTATGGAAAGGTGAAGCCGTGCGCTTTCGCGAATTTGGCCATGTCCTCCGGCGAGTCTTCCGGGAAGAACTCTACGTCGTTGGAAGAGATCGCGATGAAAGCGACGCCTCTCTCTGCGTAGGATTTGGCTATCTCGGCAAAGCGATCAATGATGTGGGCCACGAACGGGCAATGGTTGCAGATGAACGCGACCACGAGCGCCGGCGCGCCGTCGAAATCGGACAGGCGCACCGTTTCGCCTGTTATGTCAGGCAGTTCGAAGTCTGGCGCCTTGGCCCCCACCTCCATCATGCGCGAGAATTTCAGCATCCGGTGCTCCGCCGTATATATTAGAATATATATTCTAAACAACGCGACGTGGTCAACGGTTTTGCGCTCCGGTCAAGCCTTGACTTAAAAATAGAATGAGCATTCTATAACGCGCACCCGAAACAATCTCGCCGGATTGTCCATGAACCGAAGAAACTTGCTCATTGGCGCCGGTGTCTCCGCCGCCGCGCTTGCCGCCGCGGGGGGGATCTGGACGCTGGTTAAAGGCGGCGCACGCGGTGATTTAAGTGAAAGCGACCGCGCGTTGCTGGCGCGTGTGTCGGACATCACCATTCCCGCCGGCGAGACGCCGGGCGCGATCGGCGCGCAGGCGCCGGAATGGGTGGCTGTCGCCATCGCGCACGGCGTCAGCGGTGTGGATGCATCTGTCGTGAACAAGCTCGCCGACGAACTCGCGGCGGCCGGCGGCGGCGCGTTTGCGTCAGTGTCGCCGGAAGCGCAGGTCGCGTCGCTGACGCAGCTCGACGCGCAAGCGTTCGCCCAGAACGCGACAGTGGGTGAGGCGTGGCGCGCGGTGAAGGCGCTGATCGCGACGGCTTACTACACCTCCGAAATCGGCGCGTCGCAGGAGCTGCAATACGAACTCGTGCCGGGCCGCTTCGACGCGGACTTGCCGGTGGGGGCGCATGCGCGTGCGTGGTCGAGCGATTGGACGGCGTGGGATTTCGGATGAGCACGGATTTCGATGTCATCGTCGTCGGCTCGGGAGTCACCGGCGGCTGGGCGGCCAAGGAGCTGAGCGAGAAGGGCCTGAAGGTGCTCATGATCGAGCGAGGCCGCATGATCGAGCACGGCGTCGATTATACGACTGAAACGCTCGCACCTTGGGACTTGCCGTTTCGGGGCGTCGGCGATCCCGAACTCTATGCGCGCGATTATGCGGTGCAGAAGGAGAATCGCCACTTTAACGAATGGACGCAAAACCATTTCGTGAAGGACAGCGACAATCCGTACACGACTGACGATGGAAAGCCGTTCAACTGGTATCGTTCGTACCAGCTCGGCGGGCGTTCGTTGGTGTGGGGACGTCAGAGCTATCGCTGGGGCGACGTCGATTTCTCCGCGAACAGCAGAGATGGAAATGGCGCCGACTGGCCGATCCGCTATGCCGATCTTTCACGCTGGTACGATCACGTCGAGGATTTTATCGGCGTGTCGGGCTCGCGCGAAGGTCTCGCGCAATTGCCGGACGGGCATTTCCAACCGCCCATGGCGATGAACGTCGTCGAACGGCATGTGAAGCAAACGATCGAGAGTCGCTTTCCGGATCGCAAGCTCACGATTGGGCGCGTGGCCAATCTCACCGAGGAAAAGCCCGGCCGTTCGAAGTGCCAGTACCGCTCGATCTGCGCGCGCGGTTGCTCATACGGCGCCTATTTTAGCACACAAAGCTCGACGCTTCCCGCGGCGCAGGCGACGGGCAATCTCACGGTTTGGACCGACAGCGTTGTTGAAGGCTTGGACTACGACCCGGCAACGAAAAAAGTAACCGGCGTGCGCGCATTTAACACAAAGACGCGCGAACGCCACGCGGTAACAGCGCGCGCCGTGTTCTTGAATGCAGGCTCATTCAACAGTGTGCACATTTTGTTGCGCTCGCGCTCCGAAGCATTCCCGAACGGCCTTGCCAATTCAAGCGGCGTGCTCGGCCGCTACATCATGGATCACGCAACGGCGCTTGCGGCGATCGCTTTGATGCCTGGGTTCGAGGATCACACCTCGTTCGGCAATCGGCCGACTGGCGTGATCATTCCGCGTTTCAAGAATTTGCAGAACAACAGCGGCGAGTTCACGCGCGGTTATTCATTCCAAGGCGGCGCAGTGCAGAGCGGATGGCGGCGCGCGACACGTGAGGCGGGCGTCGGCGCGGATTTCAAGGCGCGTATGCGTCCGCCGGGGCCGTGGCGTATGATCTTGGTCGCGTTTGCGGAGAGTATTCCGCGCGCGGACAATCGCTTGACGCTGAACGAGAGCCGAGTCGATGCGAATGGTGCGCCGGTACTCAACGTCTCGATGGCGCATGGCGATAACGAACACAAAGCGCTTGCCGACGCCGCCAAGGAAGCGCGCGCGATGCTGGAGGCGGCGGGCGGACAGGTGATCGTCTCGCTCGATCAGCCCAATCCGCCGGGCTCGGCTATCCATGAGATGGGCGGCGCGCGCATGGGGCGCGATCCGTCGAGCTCCGTGCTCAATGCGCACAACCAAGCGCACGATGTCGCGAACCTGTTCGTTACCGACGGCGCGGCAATGGCGTCATCCGCGTGCCAGAACCCGTCGCTGACGTATATGGCGCTCACCGCGCGCGCTTGCGATTACGCCGCGACGCAATTGAAGCAGGGCCAGCTGTGAGCGCCTTCCCGCGTAACACTTGGTACATGGCCGCGTGGGAGACCGAGGTCGAGGACGGCGGCATGCTCGCGCGCACGCTGCTCGATACGCCACAGCTCATCTATCGTCGCGAGAGTGGCGACGGGTACGTGATGCTGGAGAATCGCTGCCCGCATAAATTCGCGCCGTTGAGTCGCGGCAAGCGCGAAGGCGACACGATTGCCTGCGGCTATCACGGTCTGAAGTTTAACGATAAAGGCGCGTGCATTCACAATCCGTTCGCCGAGCGGCCGCCGCCGAATGCGCGCGTGCGCACGACGCCGATCGTCGCGCGCTATGGCGGCTTGTGGTTCTGGCCGGGCGATCCGGCGTTGGCCGATGAGGCGCTTATTCCGGACATGGCGTTCCTCGACGATCCGACGCCGATCTATCGCGGCAAGACGCAGATGAACGCGCACTTCGAATTGCTGACCGACAATCTGCTCGATCTTTCGCACGTGGAATTCATCCATCAGAAAACGTTTCAGCCGACGGGCGGCGCCTTCACAGGCAAGTACGAAGCGCGCGAGCAGGACGGCGTGGTCCTGTCGAATTGGTGGATGCCGGCGATCGAGCCGCCCGGTTGGGCCAAGCCGATGTTGCCGGACGGCGCGAAGATCGACCAGTGGATCGAAATGGAATGGCGCGCGCCGGCGTGCATGAGTTTGCTCGTCGGCATCGCGCGCGCTGGTACGGATCGTAAGGAAGTGATCGGCACGCCGTTCCTCAACCCGCATATCATCACGCCGGAGACATCGAGGAGCTCGCATTATTTCTACACCTGCGCGCCGGACGAAGGCGCCAAGCAATTCACACTCGACGTGTTCGAAGGCGAAGATCAGCCGATGATTGAGTCGATTGAGCAGAATATGGGTGGCGCCGATTTCTGGTCACTCAAGCCGGTGATCTTGAACATCGACGCGGCGTCGGTTCTCGCACGCAGGCGACTGGCCAAGATGCGCGAGCAGGAGACCGCGCGTCCTGTGGAGGCGGCGCGGTGAGCGACAAAGTTGTTGTTGGGGTCCTTGGCGCAGGCGCGATTTCGCTGCCGTATTATCACGCTATCAAGGCCTGGCCGCAGCTGCGGTTGAAATCGTGCGCATCGCTTGGAATGCAGAGCGCGCGCAGCGCGGCTGGGGCGCATGGCATCGAAGCGCAGACGGTCGAGCAGATGCTCGCCGATCCTGAGATCGAGATCATTCTCAACCTCACGCCGATGCAGGTGCATTACGAAACCAGCAAAGCGGCGCTGAACGCGGGCAAGCATGTCTATTCCGAAAAGCCGCTGGCGACGACGTTCGACGAAGGCGCCGAACTCGTCCGTATCGCGGCGGAGCGCGACGTGCGGCTCGGTTGCGCACCGGATACGTTTCTCGGCGCGGCGCATCAGGCCGCGCGTGCGGCGGTGGATGCGGGCGAGATCGGCCGACCGCTTGGCGGCGCGGCGTTTGTCGGCAGCCGTGGTGTCGCGGAATGGCATCCGCACCCAGAGCCGTACTATGCGTTCGGCGGCGGACCGCTGGCGGATCACGGGCCGTACTACATTACGCAATTGATCAATCTGCTTGGGCCAGTGAAGCGCGTGTCGGCGTTCGCGACGGAGCGGGGCGGGCGGCGTGCGTTGGGCAATCGCAATCGTCAGGGCGAGAGCATCCCGATCGAAGCGCCGACATTCACGCACGCGCTGTTGCTGTTCGAGTGCGGCGCTAACGTGACGCTGAGCACGGTGTGGGAGATGTGGCGTCACGATCGGCAATGGATCGAGATTTATGGCGACGCCGGCACGTTGCTCAATCCCGATCCGAACTGGTCGGATGGCGCTGTGCGCGTATCCACGCGTGGTGAGCCATGGCGCGAGATCGACCATTCCAAGCGCGCGTTCCACAAGCCGACGATGATCACGTTCTTCGGCACGGACGTCGCGAACTATCGGACCTCTGGCCTTGCGGAAATGGCTGATGCGATTCGTGAGAACAGGGCGCATCGCGCCAACGGCGAGCTTGCGCTGCATGTGCTGGAAGTCATCGACGCCGCGCAGCGTTCCTCGTCGCAGGGCGTGCACATCGATCTGACGACGCGCTGCGAACGTCCCGCGGCGCTGAGCGATGCAAGCGACGCGATGCTGCGCTACGCGCCGTTCGGCCCTGAATTGCTAGATTCCCGGAAGCTGTTCTAGGCGGGTTGCGCCGCTGGCCGACGTCGAAGCGTCACCAGCGCAAACGCGATCAATGCGCCGACGAGACCAATCGCGCCGTTCAACGAAAATGCGCGCAGCACGCTGCCGCCGACGCCTTCGAGCGCGCCCATCAACAGCGGGCTGGTGAACTGGCCAAGGAAAAACGCCGTACACCAAATGCCCATGCCGCGTCCGCGCTGCTCGAAGGGCAGCACGCTCTGGGCCCAATAAATCAGTGTCGGCACGGTCATGCCGGCGCCGATTTGCTGGACGAACGAAGCCGCGAGCATGCTCCGATAATCGGTGGCGTAACCGATCAAGAAAAGTCCGGCGCCAAGGAAGAATAGGAACATGCCGGTGAGGAAGGTCGCGGAGCGTTTGCCAAGGAAGCCAAACAACAGGCCGCCGATCGGCTTTCCAGCACATTGGGATCCTAAGCTTAGAATTCCACGTGGACAAGTTGTCGCGGCCGCTTCTATAGTGTCACCTAAATACTAGTGACTCCAGCGTAACTGGACTGGCCACAGTTAGGCCGCAAATGTAATCACACTGGCTCACCTTCGGGTGGGCCTTTCTGCGTTCGCGAGTGGACCCGATAAGCTCATGGAGCGGCGTAACCGTCGCACAGGAAGGACAGAGAAAGCGCGGATCTGGGAAGTGACGGACAGAACGGTCAGGACCTGGATTGGGGAGGCGGTTGCCGCCGCTGCTGCTGACGGTGTGACGTTCTCTGTTCCGGTCACACCACATACGTTCCGCCATTCCTATGCGATGCACATGCTGTATGCCGGTATACCGCTGAAAGTTCTGCAAAGCCTGATGGGACATAAGTCCATCAGTTCAACGGAAGTCTACACGAAGGTTTTTGCGCTGGATGTGGCTGCCCGGCACCGGGTGCAGTTTGCGATGCCGGAGTCTGATGCGGTTGCGATGCTGAAACAATTATCCTGAGAATAAATGCCTTGGCCTTTATATGGAAATGTGGAACTGAGTGGATATGCTGTTTTTGTCTGTTAAACAGAGAAGCTGGCTGTTATCCACTGAGAAGCGAACGAAACAGTCGGGAAAATCTCCCATTATCGTAGAGATCCGCATTATTAATCTCAGGAGCCTGTGTAGCGTTTATAGGAAGTAGTGTTCTGTCATGATGCCTGCAAGCGGTAACGAAAACGATTTGAATATGCCTTCAGGAACAATAGAAATCTTCGTGCGGTGTTACGTTGAAGTGGAGCGGATTATGTCAGCAATGGACAGAACAACCTAATGAACACAGAACCATGATGTGGTCTGTCCTTTTACAGCCAGTAGTGCTCGCCGCAGTCGAGCGACAGGGCGAAGCCCTCGGCTGGTTGCCCTCGCCGCTGGGCTGGCGGCCGTCTATGGCCCTGCAAACGCGCCAGAAACGCCGTCGAAGCCGTGTGCGAGACACCGCGGCCGGCCGCCGGCGTTGTGGATACCTCGCGGAAAACTTGGCCCTCACTGACAGATGAGGGGCGGACGTTGACACTTGAGGGGCCGACTCACCCGGCGCGGCGTTGACAGATGAGGGGCAGGCTCGATTTCGGCCGGCGACGTGGAGCTGGCCAGCCTCGCAAATCGGCGAAAACGCCTGATTTTACGCGAGTTTCCCACAGATGATGTGGACAAGCCTGGGGATAAGTGCCCTGCGGTATTGACACTTGAGGGGCGCGACTACTGACAGATGAGGGGCGCGATCCTTGACACTTGAGGGGCAGAGTGCTGACAGATGAGGGGCGCACCTATTGACATTTGAGGGGCTGTCCACAGGCAGAAAATCCAGCATTTGCAAGGGTTTCGGGAAAG
>JADMIO011356658.1_pt1 | contig 85984 bp, 102 predicted proteins | sample 8958161 | NCBI WGS metagenome assembly JADMIO01 (sample SAMN16585339, study PRJNA669376) | soil metagenome | isolation source: Crop rotation soil | place: USA: Cullars Rotation, Alabama | collected 2011 | reverse complement strand
CCGCGACTTCAAGTCACGTGAATTCCAAGCTTCGGATCCCACTGTGCTGGAAAGCTGATCACTCATTCATTAATGATAACAAAGTAAAGTTTAGACCGGGTTGATTATTTAACCTCAAACAAAGCGCCTTACTCTATGCAACTTTGCGTTTCTAAGGAGTTTTTGCTACAATTTTCCTTGTTCTTTCCGGTGTACTGGTTTTTCTTATCGGGAAGAGCAGCCCGAGCAAATGTATTCCATTTGCCCGGCGCGATGAGAAACCCCGAAGGGGTGTCTCCATTACACCGCGCGGGTCTAGCTCAGTTGTTTAGAGCGCATCCTTGCCAAGGATGAGGCCAGGGGTTAGAGTCCCCTGACCCGCACCAAGATGACACTTAGAAAAGCTCCCTTGTTTGGGAGCTTTTTGTTTATTGATTGGACAGACGGTTTCAACCTACGTCCGGCGAACGTGACCTCACGAGACAAAATACGTCATTTTGCAGATTGAGATAAAGGTTATAACCCTGGGCGTATTCTGATAGCGGAAGTATAATAGACTCATGTCAAAACCTCTAAAGTACCGTCTTTTTGTAAAAGAAGGTAACAGCCATTATCTTATAGCGCACATATGGCAAGGCTCGGACGGAAGCCTCATGATGAAGCTTGAGCCTAGTAAGGTAAACGATGGCAAGGGTGGTATGATTGGTCGCATTCCAATCACATCTGATCGCTTTGAAATTAATTTTAGTGAGATTAGTACGCCGGCTGAAGTTGATCACACTAGCTTGCACGCATCGGGTCAGTCACATACAAAATTGAAAGACGGCTCCTACTCAATCAATTACAGCAAAGAAATGGGCGGAATCCCTCTAAAGGATTTAAAGACAGCAAAGCATCTTGGAACGCTAATTGCGCGTGAAGCCAAGCTGGAAGACGAACAGTCGCCGACTCGAAAAACGGACGTTATCATTGAACGCAATAAAGGACAGTCCACAACCATTCTCGATTTGATGGCCGTTCCGCAAGGTGTCAACCTTAAATTCAATATGAATTGGGACATGGAGAATGAGCGCATGGTACAGCTAACCGTCGGTATGTTTGGCTTGCCATTCAAAGATTTGACCGTTATGATTTTTGCTCGTCATAGTGACGGGTTTGATAAGCAGCCTCCTAAGACCGTACATCTACCAGATATGAATAATCTTGTGCCTTTTGTGGTTAGCCTGGATGATCAAAGAGCCGTTATACAGATATCACAACTTACTTTTGACGAAGTTTTAACACCAGAAGACCCGAATGATTCCTATAAAGACTTCACTGTCATCACTGCCACGCCAAAATGGTTATAACCTCAGCAATAATGCTGCACCAAAATAAGAGCTCCCATCTGGGAGTTTTTATTTTGACCTTGGTGGCGCGACTTCAAATTATACAAGTCGTGTTTGCTAAAATAGAAATGAGACTAATTCTTAGCAAGGGGAGTAATCTATATGGCAACAATCAATCCGTATATTAACTTTAACGGCAATGCCGAAGAGGCTTTTAATTTTTATAAATCTATTTTTGGTGGCGAGTTTAAAAATATTGTACGTTTTAAAGACCTAGAAGGCCCCCAGTTCCATGTATCGGAAAAAGAAGCAAATAAAATCATGCGTATTGTTTTGCCGATTGGTGGAAATACCTTAATAGCCAACGATGTTCCAGAAAGCATGGGCCGAGTAAGTGAAAACGAAAACAGGTCCAAAATCGCGGTTATTGCAGAATCTAAAGAAGAAGCCAATAAAATATTCAAGGGTCTTTCAGAAGGAGGCACAGTAGAAATGCCTATGGATGAGAGCCCTTGGGGTACCTATTTTGCCATGTTTAGAGACAAATACGGTATCGAATGGACAGTTGAATTCGACCCAAATAAAGACGGTCACGCGTAAAATCTATAAGCTTAGCGAGCCCTCCCTACCTATGTTACTATTCATTCATGGAAGACAGGAAACGACAATGGGAGAAATTGAACCGGGATTGTCTGGCTAAGGTTTCCAGCGGCAATTATAGTGAGGCAATCGAAGTGGGTGCACGTGCCGAGCAGCTGGCGCAAGAATTGTTTGGTGATCCTTCGCCAGAGCTTGCGGAGTCTCAAAAAAACTTAGCTATGGCAAAGTTTTACGGCAAGGTACGAGCGGAAGTTGCAAAAGCCGCCAGTGAAAAATCCCTAAAAACCGCTGAAAAAATCATCGATAAAGATCCTCGTATGGCTAGTGAAGTGATTTATCAACATGCTGTCATGCTGCACAATTTTGAGGATTATGCCAACGCTGAAATTCACTATAACCAAGCGCTTGATATCAGCAAATCTCATGGTATCGGCAAAAATATAATCGCTAAATATCTGAGCAGTCTCGCCCAGCTTTATTACGCGACCGACAGAGTAAAACAAGGAGACGAAACCGCCGTAGAAGTAAAAAACTTGTTAGGCGATTATTTAAAAACACTCATAGATAAAGGCAGTGATGCTTATCGGGAAGCGACATACGACTATGCGACCAACGCCAATAATATTGGATACACGTATGAAAGAAACGAAGACTATAAAAAAGCGAGCGAGAATTATACCGATGCTGCAAATGCCCTCATAGGTTATGTAGAGCTAGGTGGTCAATTAGAGGGAGATTTACTTGCTAAGGTCTACGGTAATATTTCGGCAATGTCTGAACACTGGCCTTCAGGCACTGATAATCCAGCGGATCTACTTAAAAAGTTGAATACACTTTAAATTTGTCAGTTTTAAGTATTAAACATCCCGGTGGGGTAGTTATACTACTTCTTTTGATCGCTATCCTCGCTCAGCACATATGGCTCAAGTTACACTTTCGACGGTATGCTGCACTGCGAAAAAGCCGGTCATAAAGACCAGCTTTTTACTACGCTACTACCTAGATGGTTAATGGTTAACTATGCATTTTTATCTATCCATTCCAGCTCAGTATGGATAATCTCCCGTAACGCATCAGCCGCAGGTTCTGTCTCGCCTTCTATCATATTAAGCATCTTGTGATAGGTCTCGATGACATACTCAGTATATTCCCTGCCCATGTCACCATCTTCAATAGCTTGACGGATGCCCTCCGCCAGGAATGAGCCCACCGCAACAACATCAAATTCCCTTCCCAGCAAGATGTTATAGTAACCAATCTCTACAGATGGTGATCTATTATATATGACTCTATCTAACATTTTTGAATCTCCTTTAAATTAAAAATGGGGTGTTTTGCCCTGAGCACTAATCCATGCTCGTTTAGCAGTTTTTTCTACATCTGTCATATCCATTGGTCGACGACCAATTACACGCATCCAGGGTACAGCGCCTAGCATGACTTCAGCAAAGGTAACTGTGCCCTTATGATATTCAGATGTTTGATCGGGATGAGGTGTCCAGCCAAAGGCCTCTACCTCAGAACTGGTCAGCCAGCCTTCCAAAGTTGAAAAATCACGGTCAGCAACTCGCACCATGATATCGTCTAGTTTACGCACCGCGGCATATGCTTCGCTTTCTCTCTTGTTAGCTTCAATGATAGGTCCCATATAGTGATGTGGAATCATAGTATTTCTCCTTAAATTAAAAATAGGCTTCGGTTGAAGCCTATTTTTTTAGGGCTGTACAGGAGACAAAGAGTGTCTAGGCTTCAACCATGTTGAAGTACAGCCCGCTAAGGCTTAGAAGGAGACCACGACTGTACATATGGTTAAAATTCATATTAAATATGTTATATCATAGCACTATTTATTTTGCAAATCTTTTTCTTTATGCCAATCTGTAATGAGAGCTAATTTATGGGGTCTAAACTTTTTTATTTTTATAACCATTCTTACAGCTTTTATTATTTTTTTATGTTACCCTTTCCAAATAATGAGCTGATTTTGGTTGAGAGATTATCATGAACGAAATATTACCTTTAGCATTCACGATGTTAGCAGGCCCTCAAATAATAACAGCTATCATTTTAGTAACTGCCAAAAGAGCTATTAAATCCTCATTGGCTTACATTTTAGGTGTTGCGCTGGCAGCCAGTTTTGGCATAGGAATATTTTACGAAATCGCAAAAGCATTTCATTTGCAATTATCGACCAATAGCGGGCCGACCACTTTTGAAAAAACTCTTCAGACCATCATTATAGTCTTATTATTTCTTGCCGCGTTCAAAACCTACTTTAACAGAGCTAAAGTCACTCTCCCAAAGTGGATGGGTAAGTTAGAAAATGCTACTCCTGGCACTGCTTTTAAAACTGCATTAATACTAATTCTTCTGATGCCTTCCGACCTTGCAATCATGTTCACGGTAGGTCTTAATAGAGCAAGCCACAATAGCGATCCAATCGAAGTTCTGCCTTTTATTGCCCTTACAACCTTAATTACAGCACTACCTTTACTGCTTTATCTAATATTTAGAAAAGAGGCGGTTAAAGTAATGCCGGCTGTTCGAGCCTGGATAGAAAATAATAGCTGGGTAGTATCTTGTGTTGCATATCTAATATTTATTATTCTTCTTTGGTGATTCACCGTGCGTTCCAGTAAATTGAGCCTCTACTCATCCAGCTCCAGCAAATATTCGGGGTATTAAGATTTTTTTCTAGAGTTTTTATTTTTTTGATACACTCCATATATTAGGTGCATAGGAAGGCAATCATAGTATGGGTTTTAGTGTAAGTAAAATATTCATTGAAGCAACTGATCAGGAAAAAATCAAAAAGGAAATCCAGGCGCATGTAAAAGCAGTTGGATCACAAACACTTACAACCAATGAAAAAGGTGCCTCACCAGAAAAAGGACGCCATTATCGTACCTTTGTATTATCGCGTGTAGATGATGGCAAAATAACTATCTGGGAAGACGGCGGCACTATTGCAGACCTTACGCTTGCCGAACATTTGTCAAAAGTTTTAGCCACCAAAACCTACTGGATGCAACTTGCTCCCCCCGTTGCTTATGCAGGATATTGCCGGTATGAAAACGGAGAGCTTGTTGAATCAAAGACAAGCGAGGGTGGAGGTCTCGAGGATTTTCTTCAACAGTTTGCGGAGAAATACAAACTGCCTTGGTTTTGGGATACTTATGAAAATCCCAATCCTCTAGTCTTTGATGCATCAGATGAAGCAATGCAGGATTTTGCTAAAACACATGGCTTCGAAAGTATTGAGGCTTTAAAGAATGATCCAAAAGGAATGGCAGACTTCCTAGTCATACAAGCAGGTAAAGATCGGCCCAAGCCAAAGCTGCCCGAAGTAGCTAACAGCTTCATTGCCATTAATCTTGAAGTCTAAACTAAAAAATACAAATAAACAAAAACCTCGAATTTATATAACAGGCTTTGATAGTGCTTATCCAAAAATACGGTGTAATATTTTTACTATCCTGTTTTGCTGCTCTGTTGCTTGAGTACTATTAAAATCCATATCAATTGGGCGAAGTATGTCGTACCCAGTTCGTGGCCGCAGTGCGTCATAGCGACTAGGAATTTCACCTTCTTCTAGCGGTAATCCTAATGCGTAAGCTAAGTTAGGGCTTAACCCATCTTCTCTGTAGTACGGTTGTTCCATAGCTATCTCCTTAAAATATTAGCTAAATTACAACATATATAATTTAGTAGAAGCAACTACATTATAATGTTGCCTTTTAACTTTCGCGGGTGCCGCTTGCAATTAAAACATCGGCCTGCATGCGCTCTTCATTAATCTTATAGGTATCAATCCTAAAATTTCCAAAATTAGCCCGCTCATACATTTCTTCTAATACTCCCCTGCCTTCTTCTTCGTCATAGCCGTACTCTCTATCTCCCACAATTCTTCTACCATCTTCTCCCAGGCGCACAATGTTGGTAGAAAACTGTACAACTGCCAACCCACCAATCTTAACTACAGTGCCAGATGTTCGCTTGAATATCGACCGGGCTGTTTCGGGAGGGGCGAGGTACAGAAAGGCTGCGCATAGTGAAGCATCGTAGTCCTGGTCTATTAACCCTGCATCCATTAGTCTTTGCACATCTTCATCACTGTTAATATCGCCCTCAATAGTGGTTACTGTACCGTCAGCGCGACTTAGTGTTTCCGCGGCCCGTTTATCAGCGGCTTCAAGATGGGGCACATCAATATCTATAATGCGTACGTCATGTCTACTGGGTGCTTTCGCAAGCGCAAGCGCGTAACGACCATCCCCTCCAGCAATATCAATAATTTTAGATCTCGACTGCAGCCTTTGCTTAAAGACTGTCATAATTTCAGGTGCAGGCTCGCCGTAAGGCGATTGTGGTCCACTTAAAGTAAACCCTTCTTCGCTCTCTACATCTGGATAAAAATCCGGTCTTCTACTCATAACTCTTCCTCAAGCCACCCATTGATTTAATATTTAAAGCAACGATATATTATTCAATACCCTGGGTCAAGCATTAGCGTAACTAGATAAGCTGGCCTAGAGAAAATCCTACGTCAGGAATAAATTCCGTATGAGACAATAATCGTATGGGTAAATTAATATATTTGATGACAACTTCGCTCGATGGTTTTGCCGCCGATAAAAATGGCAAATTTGATTGGGCTATGCCAAGCGAAGAAGTCCATGCTTTTGTAAACGATACTCTGCGTAATGTGGGGACGGTCCTTATGGGGCACAAATTGTACGAGGTTATGAAGGTGTGGGACGAGATTCCCACCGAAGGAACTAGCGGACCTTATATGGACGGCCCAAGCCAAGCTATGAACGATTATGCCAAAATCTGGAAAGTTGCGAATAAAATAGTCTACTCCACTTCCCTTTCTAATTTAGAAATAGAGAATGCAAAGATTGAGCGGTCGTTTGATCCAGAAGCCATCAAAAAAATGGTGACAAAGTCAGACAAAGATTTTGACATTGGTGGTCCACATTTAGCAGCCACAGCCATAAAAGCTAATATTATCGACGAATACCACCAAATTATAGCTCCCGTAATCATCGGCAGTGGCAACCACTGGCTGCCTAAAGATATTAATCTTAAACTTGAATTAAAGGATATACGAAAGTTCGAAAACGGCTTCGCCCACCTTCATTACGGCAGGGCTTAATTTATTCGGGCCAGTCTTGCTTGGCTCTTTGGCCGTCGCCACCTTCAGGCTTGGGACCGCCGGCTATTATCATCTCCAGCCCTTCCGGGCCAGAGCTAAATGATCTGATGGTCTCGGGCGCTACCCGCAGCACATCCCACTTTTTAAGTTCTTCAACCTTGCCATCCAGCAAGGCTTTGCCGCTGCCATTTATAACTACGTAAACTTCTTCTTGTTCGCCGTGGCTATGCGCATTCTTGCTCTGATGATCCGGCACGTATTTTACATAAGAAACCCCTAAATCCTTGGAGTCCAGTAATTTTCTAGTAAACCTTAGCTGGACCGGGCCATCCGGATTCCCTGGTTCAATATCCATATAGTTAACTTTGGTATATGCAGACATAACTTCTCCTCTCTATTCGAATATTTAATTTTAGCCTAAAAAATATCCGTTTTATGTAAGATTTTTTCTACGCATAGAAAATTCTGCGGTAACCTTAGGCATGATATTATCAAAAAATGGATTATGAGATAGTTGAATTTGCTAGCCAAGCAGACTTTCGGAAATGGTTGGCAAAAAATGGCAGCAAGGTTCCGGGCATTTGGTTAAAAATATACAAAAAGGACTCTGGTATTGCTACGGTTACTTATGCCCAAGCACTGGATGAAGCTTTGTGTTTTGGCTGGATTGATGGCCAGAAGAAAAGTTATGACAGCGACGCTTTTCTGCAAAAATTTACGCCGCGACGGCCAAAAAGTATGTGGTCCAAAAGAAACATCGAGCACGTTAAGCGCTTAACCGATGCAGGTTTAATGACTAAAGCCGGCTTAGAAGAAGTTGAAAAAGCTCAAGCTGATGGACGATGGGCCGCAGCATATGACCGCCCGAGCGAAATGCAAGTGCCACAATTTTTTCTTGACCTTCTTAAGCAGCACCCTAAAGCCGAAGCATTTTTTAAAGAACTCAACAAAACAAACACTTACGCCATTGCGTGGCGTTTGCAAACAGCAAAAACCGAAGCCACTAAATTAAGAAGGGCCGAAAAGATAATTGCAATGCTAGATTCTGGCCAAAAGCTACATTAATCTTATGTAAGATTTATTTTTCTCTTTGATATTATTTAAATATGAAATTGAAGAGCTTTAAGACAAAGAGAAAGTTTACTACTGGTACAGCGTTGCTCGTCGTAACTATTGTTGTGAGCGCCCTTATGTTGACAAGAACAGATAATCTGCCGTCAGTGGATACATCAAATTGGAAAAGCTATAGTTCGCCAAAAATGAATTTTAGAATTAAGTATCCAGGCAGTGTTTCTCTTCATGATTACGCTGACCAAACATATCAAGAAGGATATGAAACCGTGCAGGTGTATCCGCGAATAGAAATCCGATTCCGAAACTTAAATCCAAGAGAAGGCCCATATTCAGGTAAACGCGAGCTAGGCTTAACCATGTGGACTTTTCCATCTGACTATAAAAGAGAGGGCCAATATACTGGGATGCCAGACTCAGCCTACAAAGAAGTTGATTCCAGTAAGATTATTGAGCAAAACTTAGAAATAGAAGGCCACAGCTATAAACTTATTGATTATGGTGAATTTTTAGGTGTGGCTACATGTCAGTCTCACCAGAATTGCGCAAGCGCAATTAAACGTCCTGATGGCACATATATAGCTTTCATGATTAACGAATGGGGTGATTCGACCAAACCAGCACTCAAGCATGACTCGTCAAATCCCGACTACGTTACTTTAGTAAATATTATAAAAACGGCTAGATTTAATTAGCCGGAAAAAATAATTGCCTTGTTAGATGCAGGCCAAAAGCTACATTAATAAATTTCCCCTACTTTGGATCGCCAAAGTAGCAAAACTCCCGGCCGCTGTCAGCAATTCGATGTATCTGTTGTTTAAAAACAGGCTTGGCTGCGGGCCTCGTTAATTTCATTTCCACTGGAAATAAAATTAACTTCAAACAGTCCTCGCCACCCAAGGACGCCTCTTTTTAGCAACATCTACTCGGGTTGCTGGCATATGGCCGGACTTAGCTGCAAAAATTCAAAAGTATTTGATTTTAGCCCAAAAAATATTTATCTTAGCGGTTTTTGTTATGATGTAGCTATGAAGGCATTTATTTTTGACCCACTTTGGGATGACCTAGTTACAGATGACTTACTGGCAAAAATTAAAGACAGCGGATTAGAAATTATTATTACAAAGGAAATCGCACCATTAACTGAATGCAAAGCACTTTTTGAAGGTGACGAGGAACGACTACTTTGTTTAAACCCAGACTATGTAAATTGGAAGTTACCTAGTGGTGCCTATAAAGATATTCCAAATCTCAAGGCTATTCTTGTAGCTTCTACGGGCTTTGAATGGGTTGAGCAAGATGTGGCTAATGAGCGCAACATTCCTATCTGCCAGATTGTAAACTTCTCCACACAAGCAGTTGCAGAGTGGGCAATAATGATGATGTTTAATCTAGCTCGTCAAACACCGAGACTTATCAAAGACGATTTCCCACTAGATTTTGGTGATGACTTTATGAAGTATCGTGGAGTACAACTCAAAGGTAAAACTGCTGGTATTATTGGATTAGGTCATATTGGCAGTGCAATTGCAGAAGCCTGTAAAGGTAATGGCATGAACGTCGTTTATTGGTCCAGGTCTTCAATAAATGAAGTTTACAAAAAAGTAACACTTGAAGAACTTATGTCTAGCGCTGACGTGATTTTCCCGACTGCTGCAAAGAACACAGAAACCTTAAAACTAATTACTGATGATCATATTAATACGATGAAGAAGTCGGCAATACTAGTAGACATTGCACATGGTTTATTCAGTCATGAAATGATTTTATCTATGGTCGCTAACGGAGATTTATTTGGTTATGGTTTTGAAGGCAAGCCCAATGAGTTTACCAAATTTGAGGGTAATGTCTGGGCCGCGCCCTCATACGCCTGGACCACTTACGAGTCAATGCACAACTCCATGGTATTGTGGATTGATAATATGATTAATGCCACAAAGGGCAATTATCCAACCCGAATAAATTAATAAGAAGTTGGCAAAAATGGTACCGATCCGCATATTTTCGTATAATAGTAACTAAATATGAAAAAACAAAAAGTCAAAATGCTCGAACTTGATTTACTTTTGATCGATTTTTTTCGAAGAACCTTTGTTCCAGTTGCTAGATTTTCTATATTCTTAATATTTTTCTGGTTTGGGGCAATAAAGCTGGCAGGACTTAGCCCAGCCAGCCCGCTTGCCCACGCTCTGGTTGCCAGTACTGTTGGAGAACAATATTTTGACGCATTGTTTTACATCTTGGCAATCATCGAATGCATTATTGGCATACTTTTTCTTTTTCCAAAAGCAACGCGTATAGTTGTTCCACTTCTGCTTTTTCATATGCTAATTGTTTGCTCGCCACTTATTTTTGTGCCCGATTTAACATGGCAGCAGTTTGGTGTGCCTACATTAGAAGGTCAATACATTATTAAGAACGCTGTAGTTATAGCGGTAGCAATTGGTATTGCAGCCTCAACAAAACCCCTCAAACACAAAGCTTAAGGTCGACTAACAGTCACTAGTTGTTTGCCTGGTTTTAGTACCACTTTAGTCCAGAAGCTAAATCAATATATAAATTTTTTAAGCTACTTTTCTATATATTCTTTATATCTCAGTGTAGATTTTCTACTTTTCCTGAGCTTCGGGTCTTTTCTTTTCGAACCTTCGTAGTCCTTAGTAAGGTTTACTAATTTCCATCTTGTCTTCGTACCTAGCGTTAATTTATTCCTGTTCATCTGTATACCCAATAATTCGAAGCCTCGCTTACCCTCGTAGTTACCTTCAATGTCATATGTGTCGCCTGAATGATAAATTATCTTGGTCTTACCATCATTAAGTGGTAGTTTTTGATTCTTATCAGCTTCTAATATCGCCTTGATTTTTGGGTAAAGCTTTATCATGTCCTCTTTTGTTGCCCTGCTGGCAGTTATCCCAATATCATCCACATATATGGATATGCGTGGATCTTTACCCTTGAGCTCTTTAGATACAATTCGCTGTAATTTGATAAAAGTATCTAGATTGCACCAAACCGCCAACCGCGAAGAGGTTGGAAAACCCCGAGCAATCGTTTTGTAGTTTTCAGGTTTATCCTTTGCACCGTAATATACACAGCACAAGTCGGCCAGTAGCTTCGCCCCTCTCTTACTGCATTCGGCCTTATCCAGGAAGAAATGATAAACACGGTCGTAGCGGTTCTGTTCAAAAAATTTAGTAACGTCTAACTTAAGCATTACTCGCTTCCGCTTCCGTCCTAGTAAGTGTGTAACTGCCGCTTTGTGGTTCATTCCGCTAACACCGCCAAATATGAAAGTGGGTAGTAGCTTGTCATTAGGCTTTAGCACAGTGCTATCTATGAGTTTAATTAGCTTACCCAGGTTAGATCTAGAAGCATCGCGCACCCATTTACCCTTATCGGGTTGAGACTGTTGAGGATGATCACGCCAATACGAATCGAAGTTGCGCTGTACGTTATTAATGAGATTTAATGCTTGTTTGGGAGGTAATCTATAATTACTAATTTGCTTAGCAAGGTCGTTCTTGCTCTGTATATGGATTTTAGGGTATCGATTACCGGGCATCTTTTTTCAACAGCTTAGATCTATCTTTTATTAAGTTATCCTGTAGCTTTGTCCCCCACCCAAGGAGCTGTTTTTCTATCCCAGATAGTTTTTTATCTTCGACTCCATAGCCATACAAAAAAGGAGTAATAGAGGCAGGATGCACTTTAAGTGCGTCTGCAATCTTGATCAGAAGCTTCTTAGAGACTTCCTTCTGCCCACTCTCGACCATAGCAATAAGAACAGGCGACACGTCTACCGCCTTCGCAAATTCAGCCTGGGTTAAACCGGCCTCTGTTCTAATTTTCTTTATGAGTACTGGAAATGAATACATAATTATACCTTAATAAACGACTACGAGCCGGATACTACCCAATCAAGTCGCGGAGTATCCGTACTATTTGCGCAATAATTTTCACTATCTGCAGAATAGACCGCAATACCCTCACGAGCTTGACCATCATGGGTCATCTCCGGCCCGCCATACGGATACCACAATTCAGTTGGGAGAGAGCATAGACATTCTTCCGCCATATTGGGGCCTCCTTTATAACGACTGGCTTAATTAGTTAGTAAAGCAGGACGATCTTACTCTCGTGGCTACCATGATAATCGATCGGGAAAAGTATCCGGTAATATCACTAATCGGGTTTGGTAGCCACGATTTGGATAGTCCCTATTATTTTGCGAAGCTGTTTAGCAAATGACCGTAGGTCTGTGCGTCTTTGCTAGCGATGCACGTAAACACGAAGGGAGTGAAGCCTGCCAGGCCGGCTGGCCAGCGGAGGCTAGACCCCGTGAAAAAATCCCTTACCGGTGCGCGGTGGGTCAGATGTAGTCTGGTGACACATCTCAATATGTCGATGTGATAGCACTTGTGCTGAATTGGTTTTTAACGTGCCAGTGTAGTTTTAGTATATACAAAACGTATAACTTTTGTCAAGCTTTTTTACATTTTTCAAATTAGGGGTGCTCGGCGAGCTCGATAATTATTTCTTTTGAGCCGCGTATGCAGCAAAGCATCAGGGGGGCTTTTGTTATAATTCAGGAATGTGGAAACTCCTACTGAGCGCTGCTTTTATCGTTAGTATTCCGATATTATTTTTTAGCCTGAATGGTCTCTATGAGAATTACAACAGTAGCAATCTTTACGGATATGGCCACGGATCTTTTACCATCACATCATGTAAGCCCGTCGGGAAATCCTACGAATGTTTAGGAAATTTTACACAACATGGCGGCATGATTAGTGTTAACAATCTGACATTACGAACTGCTAAATTCTACCCTCCTTCCACCTCACTTGATACCTACCTTCACTACAGTCAAAACGACGAAAACAATTTAAATGCTAGCAACACAAAAATCGAAACCGTTGCAGAGCGACGCAGTCTTGCCAATAATTTTGGGTACGTGCTAGGCTGCCTTCCTGCATTAGCTGCCGGGCTTTACGGGATTCCTAAAATCGCGAAGCGCATCTAAATAAGCACCGCGGACGAAAAGCAGAATTCCGAGAAATTTCATATTTTTGTTATATTTATAAATATGAAAAGAAACCATAAGGGTTTTAGTATCTTAGAGATAATGCTATTTGTATTAGTTCTGGGTGTCGTAATAGCAGTGGGGATACACGAACTTAGGTCTCTTGAAAATCGTAGAAATAATGATTACTTTAATTCATTAAGTGCACACACAAAAACTTATTATCTCAAACAGGCAGAAGCAATGGGGCTAGAACCAACCGATAAGGATTTAGTGAAGAGCTGCTACCGCACGGAGCAAGGTCCATTTGATAACGGTCACTTATGGTGTGGTATCCGCGTTGCGAAAATGATTAAAATAGAACCCGATGAAGCAAAATTACAAGATCTTGTAGACAAGCTTAAAGCCACGGTAAAATCACAGGGGTTTGATGTTGCCATACACGGCTCAGTTAAGCTAGGAGGTAATTTTCAACTGGACGCAGGCATTGGCGATGGCCTAAGTCCTAAGTTGTGCAGTGTTTTAGTAAATTATCCCTCGTATTCAACATACGATAAATATTCTCGATACTTCAAAGATGAAAGTGTCCTCGATTATAATCTCAACTGCGCCAACAGGTCATCAGGTATAGTACCAGGATTCGGACGATAATAGTCATAATTTATAGCTCAGGTTGCTATATGAGTCGCTCGGCGAGTTCGATAACTATTCCTTCTTAGACTTTTTAATACCTTGTGTTCGTAACGGAACACCTAAAAATTCACTGATCTGTTTTGCTTCGTCATGAATTGTTGAGACGCCGCGGGGAACAAAGCGAAATCTGCCTCCCCCAGTATCGCCAACCGCAAGATCTTCCTCTTCTTTCATATTTTTCATGTGGATTGAAAGCCAACTACGCCCGTCACCATTCATTAATAGGTGAACTGACGATATGTCACTGCTGCTAAAATTTGTAGTTGTAATACGTCCACCTATCATATGTTTCGATATAAACTCCGATAAGCCATTTTTTCGAAGGACGGTTTTGGTCGACCTAGCGTCATATGCAATTGCCAATCCGCCAGCAATAAAAATTACACAGACAACAAGCTCGCCTATTACATTACTAGTTTTTCCAATTCCAAGCGTAGAGCACAGAAACAAGAACGCGCCAGGCTCCGCAATCACTACTCCGCAAAAAATTTTGAAAGGTTCATTACTCGAAATTACATACGTATCATCAGTGCGCGAAAACTTCATAAGCGCACTATAACACCATGATGTTCCTTTTTATAACATTAGACATTGTGTAGAGATTCGGCGCGCGCGATAATGATTCCTTCAGGCTGTGAAGTAATTTTTGCAAAGGCAGCTTCATGTGCCTCTACAAAATTTTGGGTAACGTCAGTGTAATCAAGACCATACTTTGTGCATAGCCTACCAATTTTAGTGCTCCTGGCAACATATTTTTCAAGTATTGCAGCCAATTGTTCATCAGATACTTTTGCAGCCCAATCGTTTGGCGATGAATTATTACGTATATTATCGAATGCTAGGTCTGGATCAGAAATACCCAAAAAATGACTGCGTATATGCGCACGGTGAGGCGACTTTATAACTAATTTTGGTGTTACTAATTCGCCCTCAATAAGAAAGTCATGCCCTGACCCTATAACGAACTCCATTAGTTTATGTATGTAAGGAGCCGCTTGTTTAGCTACGAGTGCGATTTCTGCGCCAGAATCAAAGCCAACAGCTGAATGTAAATCTGCCGAAAAGAGGGCGCGCATATGATCAGTTTCGAATCCACCACAGCCTACATGGCTTTTGATTCTCTGCGATAAAATTGATTTGCCCGTTCTAGGCAGCCCACCAACCATATAAACTACCGGGTTGGCAATTTCGCTCATGATGATTTAATATATCATTTTTTATTCAGAGAGACGATATCTTTAAAAAAGAAAACGGGCCCCACGCTCGTAGAGCGTGGGGCCCAAGTTGTGCTTAGCAGCTAAGCCGCATCAACAACTTCAGTTCGATCTGTCCTCAGGTTGCTATTGAAAACGTCCTGATAAAACACGTAGCCGTCGCCCAGGAATCGGATGATTTCCTGGACGTTCTTTTCGGCGTTTCTCAAGGAGACGGAAGCGCCCGGCGAGGGCGTGGTGTTGAAGATAATTCCCGGCTCGACGATCGTCGATTCCCCCATCAGCATCTCGTGCGTTCGGGTGTTAACGATCTGCGGCCTAAGACCTCCCAGACCCTTGCCAAGCTTGATGTCGCGTTGGCGGAGAGCCGGAACGATCTTACGCATCTGACGCAAGTAGAGCCACTTGCCAATCAGCGGCCAATCGTAAAAGAAGTTCTTTACGATAAACCGCGACAGGACCTGCCTCTGCGCCAGAGTCGCCAAAGTCTTCAGTCCCGCCAAACCCCGGATCGGCGTACGCAAGTAGGGTCGCATCGTGCGGTAGCGATGACGCTCGATCAGTGGAATCACCTTGGCAGTGGGCCCGAACCTGGTCATACCCTCCACAGCCACGTCCGGATCGCCGTGCACTGCAGCGAAGGGCAACTCAGGTGTCTGGACGGTGTAGACCTTGCCATTCAGCAAAGACTTAGTGGCAAAGTAGAAGCTCCCCGCCACTGGCAGGAATGCCAGATCTTGCGCGTAGCCCATGGCCTGCGCAAACAGCAAGCTGTAAGGTCCAGCGCACACCACAACTGCCTTAGTGTGCAGTATGTCTTTTCCAACCCCGACATAAAAACTGCCGTCTTGTTGGCGTGTAATGTACCGAACTTCACTTTCCATGAAGGTTTTGATATAGCGATCGGAGCAAACTGCGTTATGCATAAACGACTCCGACAGCAACTGGTAGTTAATGGCATAGCCATCATGCGACAGCAAGGCCACCACAGGTTGTTCAGGGTCACGACCCGCCATTACCGCGGGCTCCACCTTGGCGATGTCTGCTGCTTCCAGAAGCTCCAAATTCGGATAGTGGGGCTTGAATTCTTCGTAGCGCGCACGCATAGCCGCCACTTCTTCAGCACCGACCGCCAGCAGCATCTTGTTCGTCACCTGATAAAGATCAGACGTCGGATGGGCCAGCACGTAGTTCATGATCAGCTGAGCAGCATCCTGCACCGGCAGTGCATGATCCAAGGTGTAATTGGACTCGGTGTCGCCAAAATGCAGCGTTTGCGAGTTATTACGCGGATTAGAATTCACCTCCGCCACACGGCTATACCTCTCAACCAGCGCCAGGCGCCGAGCATTGGTAAAGTTACTGAGCACATACAGTACTGCAGTACCCGTAACACCACCACCAACAACAATAACGTCGTACTGGGGTGAACCAGCCATGGTCTTCCCTTTCCTCGTGTTCTTTTGAAGGTGCAAATCTATACTTATTTTATAATAAAAATGCTAATTATGCAATATTTGCTTCGGCGTTGTGAAATTAGCAGAGTTTCCAAAATTTTTCGCATATTAGCGACTCGTTATTCTTGTTGGCTTGAGTAGTAACCATCCAAGAATACCAGCTAATGCAGCAAAGCAAGCACCAACTAAGAAAGCTAGATGATAACCACCATTTAGAGCAGTTAGTTGATCTACATTATGAACCAGTAAGTGATTGGTCCGGGCCGCGGCAACACTAGCCAAAATAGCTAGGCCGAGCGCCCCACCCATCATGAATGAGGTATTTACTAAACCAGACGCCAGTCCTGAGTCAGAAGGCTTGACTCCATCCATAGCCGCCAAAAGCACTGGGTTGAATCCCATACCAGCACCGATACCAATGATTAACATGCTTGGCAAAATGTGAGTTAGAAAATTGCCATCGACTGGAGCAAACACAAAAAGCAATAAACCGAAGCCAGCTAAAATTAGACCCAGCGATAGTGGTTTTTTAATGCCAAATTTTTCTACAAGTTTAGCCGATAAGCCGATGGAAAAGGTGGCCATTATTAGATTGGCAGGCAAAAAAGCCAGACCAACTTTAAGCGGCGAATACCCTAGAATCAACTGCATATATAAAGCCGACAAGAAAAACCAAGCAAACATGGCAGCAGCCCACAAAACCCCTAAGCAGTTTGCAACGGCTAAATTGCGATTTTTAAACATACCTAGTTGCACCAGTGGTTTTTTGATATGACTTTCTATATATAGGAACACGCCAAAAAGAAAGAGAGCAACGCCTAGCATAGCTAGAGTTTTGGCTGACAACCACCCAACCGAATTGCCATTAACAATGGCATAGACAGCTAACAATAGAGACGAAGTTATAGTTACTGCACCAGCGACATCAACGTGTTTATCGTGCTTAACTGCAGAATCTCGGCTTGGCAGAAGTTTCATAGAAAGCACCAAGACAATAATTCCAATTGGAATATTAACAAAGAATATCCAGTGCCAATTTATACTGCCCGTTAAGAGCCCGCCAAGCAATACCCCGACACTCCCTCCGCCAGCTGCTACAAAACCATAGACGCCCATAGCTTTAGCTCGCTCTTCTTGCTCTGTAAATAAATTCATCATTAATGACAGACCAACCGCGGAAACTATTGCGCCGCCAAAACCTTGAATTGCCCTAGCGGCTACAAGCCACGTCTGCGAAGGGGCGATTCCGCACAATAGAGAAGCAGCACAAAAAATAAATAAGCCCAAGATAAACATTTTACGATGGCCAAATATATCGCCCAACCTACCACTGAGTAGCAAAAAACCTCCAAAAGTTAACAAGTAGGCATTCACTACCCATGCCAATGAAGATTCACTAAAACCTAAGTCTGATCTAATAGAAGGCAGCGCCACATTCACGATTGTGGAATCTAGCACAATCATTAATGCCCCTAAACAAAGCACGCCAAATGCTAACCACCGTTTCTTTAATTCAGTCATTCCTACAATAGTAACAGAATACCTCTAGCCATGAATCTTTTAATTACCGGAGGTACTTAACTTTTTTGCTCGTTGCTTTTTGCCTGGGCTTTTACCAGCCTTGTTAGCAATTCTTCTGGGACTTCTTGGTCATAGCGGATTTGGAAGTTTTTGCTACCGGTTTTATAGCCAGCCGCTTCAAGCTCTTCCCTGTCTTTATCTGACAGCCCGTCCCATATTTCAACACCCAGGTGTTTTGTGTATAAAGTTATGCCAGTCATCCAACCATGGTATTTATAGTATGGTTTGCCGTAGCCCATTGTCTCCTCAACATCCGGCACGGCTTGTTTTACGACTTTACGAATTTGCCCCAGCGCACGATGAGACTCTTTTGGCGATTCCGCCACGAATTCATCAACAGTTTTTGCCTTACTTGCTTTCATATAGCCTAAGTTTAGCAAATAATAATGCTGAAGCGTGTAAACTATTAGTAAAGAGGAGGTAGTATGAGAAAAATAATTGTTATTACAATGATGACATTAGACGGAGTGATGCAAGCTCCGGGCGGACCAGAAGAAGATCCATCCAACAATTTTGAATATGGCGGCTGGACAGCACCATATTCAAGTGATAACGGGGGCGAGTTCTTCCAAAAAAACATGAAGCCAGCAGAATATCTGCTAGGCAGAAAAACATATGAAATCTTTAAAAGCTACTGGCCTGATCCAGAACATGCCAAAATGTGGCCGTATATCAATAGCGGCATGAAGTACGTATTGAGCAACACTATGGATAAGTCGGACTGGGAAAATACCACATTCCTAAAAAGTGTTGAGGATATCAAAAAGCTTAAAGAATCGGATGGTTCTGAACTACATGTTTGGGGAAGTGGCAAGCTTATACAGCTGCTACTGAAGAACGACCTGGTAGACGAACTAAGACTCGTAACCTATCCATTAACGCTTGGCCAAGGGCAAAAGCTGTTCGAGGAAGGAACGATTGCGGCAGCATTCAAATTGCTGGAAGGCAAAATTTCGCCAACTGGAGTGATCGTGGCCAATTATGAACGCGCTGGAGAAGTCAAAACCGGAACAGTTGGAGAATAAATTGAACGCTCTACTGTGGATACTGCAAATCGTCGCCGCATTAATATACGGTGCATCTGGTGTAATGAAGGTTTTTATGTTTGACAAGATAAGCAAGGATGTTAAGTCTTTTGGCGCGCTGCCGCAAAAAATCTGGACAGCTCTAGGGATTCTTGAGCTTGTTTGTATAGTCGGGCTGGTTGTACCAGCTCTCACAGTAGCGGCCGCTTTAGTTTTAGCAGCCGAGAGCCTGTTGTTTATCTGGGTGCACATCAAATACCATGAGACGGGATCCATTATTATGAGCGCTGTGCTGGGCCTACTCATGGCATTTATTGCTTACGGTCGGCTTGTTCAATAAAAAGCTACTTCATTTGCTCGCTATTTGCACTTTGCATTTAAGTGGTTATATTTTTATTAATAAACCGCCCGTTTGGGCACCATGAGATGCGTCAAGTTTATTTAATATTGATAAAAAATCAGGAGCCAGATTAGACACATTAGTCACTTCTTTTTCTGGAATCGCCACTATGGCTTCGTCTTTGAAATTATCTTTTGAAGTCTCTGCAACAAAAACATAGGCAATTACATGCGTAAATAAGTCCGAATCATTAAATATAAGTATTTCAAAAATACCCGCTAGTCTTGGCGAAATGATTGTTACGCCTGTTTTTTCTTTAACTTCGCGCATGGCCGCCTCAGAGGCTAGCTCACCTTCGTGCAGCTTGCCACCAATCATATTTAATAAACCCATATATGGTTGCTTGGGTTTTTTATGAAGCAGCAATGTATCATCGTCTTTAAGCAAAGTATAGGTAATTACTTTTGGCATAGGGAACGGATTAACTCTTTTTTCGGAAAGTTTATCTACATATGATTGACCCTTTGAAGTCAGACTATATTTACCCCGCGTAAACGAAACCACATATCCATCTTTAACAAGCTCGCTTAAGTGGTATCGAAAATGCCCGCTCTCAATTTCGGCAGGCTTAAGAGCTGTATAGTTCATAGATTCTTTGGAACGCAATTTATCTAATATGTGTTTTTGAATGTAGTGCATATCTAAATTGTACCTTTGTAAAATCAATTTCCTATAATTATTTTTCTCCATTTTTATACTGATAATGTAAGTAACGAAAGGAGAAAAAATGTCATTTGAGCGCGAACCGGGCATGAGTATAAAACCAATGTCACCCGAAGAAGTTACAACATATCAATTAGAAAGTTTCCCTCCTGAGGTCATAGATACAGTTAATATGTTAATCTCTGAGAATTTCTTCAATGGAAGTGCGGTTGTAAAACAGGATGAATTGCTTGAGGCTTTGCAAGCAAAGGGCCTAGACAGAGGCGAAATATTTAAAAGGGGCTGGCTAAATATAGAGGGGATGTACAGGAGCATTGGTTGGAAAGTGACCTATGACAAACCGGGCTACAACGAATCAGGACGTGCATGCTTCATATTCGAAGTCAAAAAGAAAAGCTAAAAGAGGATAATGATATGCCACCAGAATCAAACCGCAATTACCCCAACCGACCACTAAAGCCCAACGAAGTACTGACCACACAAATGGAAACATTCCCAGAGGAAGCATTCATAGCTGTCAACGGTCTAATTGCAGAACGACTAAACGGACAATACGCCAAGTTTACTATTAAGGCGTTAAGAAAACGAATGGTTGAGCTGGGCTTGGATCAGGAGGAAATAAAAACGCGTGGATGGGACAGAGTCGGCTCTATATATAAGTCTAATGGATGGGATGTAAACTATCATTACCCTGCTTCCGACGATGATGCGAACTTTGACCCTTACTATATATTCAAAACAGATGGTTACCGCAGTTGGTAGACAATACTCTTAAAAATACTTCTTTAGGAAGCGGGAAATTCTACGCCTTCAAGGCCTACAACCATAATAATTCTTCGTATAGATTCATTAAAATGCTTTAAAAGCGGACTATTATCTGAATAGCGTAAAACATAATGTTGAGTCATTCCATCACCCACGCTACCGCTCTTTGACGGATAAGTATCTGTGCATACCAAAACATTTGTTTCTTCTGGGCGTTCGAGCGGCAAATCAGGTGTACGTCCCGCCTGCTTAATAAGTTCAGCGACCTTGGAGCTAAATCTGCCATAACCTTCTTGCTGCATAATCTGCGGTAAACCACCCGTCTGAAGTTCTATTGACATAAGAAATACATAACGATACTTATTAGGATCGTCCTCATCGGGCTGTGTTTTCATGGCTTCGTACCAATAATCAGGATCCTCTGTCAAAAACATCTCTCCGGCTGAAGCCGATCCCAATTTTTTAGTAGCTGAAAGTTGACTAGCTTCGGCTACACTCAGTGCCGTATAAAGCAATTGTGGCGGTTTATTTGTTGAGTTGTTGTCTTGCATCTATCTAAATTAGCTTATCATAAAACTCGCAAAGAAAATGGATTGGCAAAGTCAAAGCCCGATCGATCACACAGTAATGATGGGTTGAGAGTTGCCTAATAGCCCGCCTTAAAAAGGCTATCATAATTACAATGGCCGATTATTGCTATATGTGGGCATGTCTAGGACTTCTTGTTGTGCTTGCCGTATTACTGTTGCGCCGTAAGGAACTCACAAAAGAGACCCTTGTGCTAAGCCTTGTTGGCGGCATTGTTGGGCCCCCTACCGATTATTTTTTCTTTTTCCGCGACTATTGGCAACCCCCGACAACCTCTGGTATTGCCAAACCATCAATTGAAGATTTCTTATTTGGCTTTGTAGTCGTAGGACTTAGCTATGTGCTCTATATGACGGTATGTGGCTATAAACTAGGCAGGAAAAAATATCCTTCTCATCACAAATTTTACGTCAAGTTAGCGCTAACAAGCTTGCCAGTATTAGTTGTACTTACATACGGCCTGGGTATTATCTCTATTTTTGCAACCTCGATGGTATTCGTAGGAGTTGGCATCATTCTGATTACCATGCGGCCCGACCTCTTAAAACCGGCACTATTCTCAGCTTTTATTATGGCGGTAATTGTAGCCTTATTGTATATGGCTATGTTTGACACTTTTGCTAAGGATTATTTAAGCAAATACTGGCTACTGTACCAGACGCCTCTGGGTAAAACAATTCTTGGGCACGTACCGCTATCGGAGATTGTCTGGTACTCTAGTTGGGCCTTTTTAGGCAGTATTAGCTACCCTTTTTCTACAGGTCGACCTTTTGTAAAACTACGTTCCAAGTAGCATTTGGTGAAGTAAAAACCGACATCCTGGCCTCATTTTATAGTTTGTTGACGTCTGTTAATTCAGCAGGTAGTATGAGCTTAATAAATAGGAGTAGTTATGACCCATCGTGAACGAGACCAGGGCACGTCACATGATCGTTCGTCATTCAGTATAGAGGAGGTCGTTATTGAACAGCATTGGCGGGGTACTGTTGATGAGGTTAGGGATGATGAATTTAGCGTAGTTTTGACAAGTCAATTAGAAGACGCGGAAGAATTTACTACAATTTATAAATCGCAAATATCAGAGAAGGATCAGCCACTTATAGCAGAGAATGCTTCCTTTGAGTGGATTGTAGGATACATTGATGATGCTAGTGGACGCCGCATTGGTGTGTCAGTGATTGAATTCGCCCCACCAATAGCACTAACGGAAGAAGAAAGACTCGAGGCAATGAAGAGTGGCGCTGAGATGTCAGAAGCTCTAAAAGCAGGCCAGAGCGACCGCTTAACTCTAGATTAATAAGGGGGCAGAATGAAAGAACATGATACTAACTGGATCCGCATAGCAATATCACCGAGCACCAGAGAAGAAGGTCGTAAGCAGCTCGCGACACTGGCAGCTCAGCAACGTTGGTTTATAAGCACGATTGTCCAAGCGAGTGGTACTGCTCCTTTTGAGATCGTCTACAACATGGATAATGCCAAAACATCCGTTCACTATATACAAGATAAGATTTTGGGTCTTGATTTAGTCCTGGTGCAAGGTGAAACATACAAAGAAACTGCTGAGTTGATTCGCAGCAAGGTCAAGACTATTTTGCCAAAAGAAGCAATCGAATTTGCCAAGAATAACAAGAACCCAGAACTCTTTGTGAATCAGTCGTACATCTTAGCAGCCACTGGCCCATCAACTTTTGACCAGGAAACATTTGATATTATTACCGGTCTTATGAAGCACGAAAACGCCGATGCACGACATGGAGCCATAATTGCTAGCGGATACTTGGAATGGCCGGAGTTTACCGAACACTTCAAAACGCTCATGCAGGACCCTGATGAAAATGTACGCAAAGCTGCGACAGTTGCCTGGGAACACGCTTCAAAGAATTGATTGTAAATGAACATAAATAAAGGGGTATAAAATGAAGGTTACAGGTATCGGCGGAATTATGTTTAGGGCGCAAGACCCAGAGGCTCTCTCGGCATGGTATAAAAAGCACTTAGGAATCGACAAACTTGATTGGGAACAGCAAGCAGGCCTGACCGCTTTCGCACCTTGTGCTAAAGGCACTGAATATTTTGGCAATATGGAACAGCAGTTTATGTTGAATTTTCGCGTAGAAGGCTTAGACAGTATGCTACAAAAACTTAAAGCTGATGGTGTAAAAATTGCAAAAGATCCAGAAGAATACGAGGGCTTGGGCCGCTTTGGATGGATCGAAGATCCAGAAGGCAACCGTATAGAACTCTGGGAACCAGAAGCCCAAAATTAAACCTGTGGTTCTTCTTAGATAAAGCATTTTTTATTTGCATTACTAGCATAAATGTGTTAATATAATTCTAAAATTTATAGAAGGATAGCAATAATATGGACCTAAAAGGCCACCGCAAAGTAGAAGCAGCAATTAAAGCCGGCATGAATGATCATGAAGATGTGTGGATATTTCCTAAGGAATGGGAGTTTAATGATTACGAAGGAGAAGACACAAGTGCCTGTAGATTTGACGCTGTAGGATATTTAGATATTCAAACCGACACCTCTCCATATGTTGTATTGGAGGCTTTACGTAGAGCTAAATTGTTGCATAGAGAGGGCTTTAAAATTGAAGGTTCTGACAGCCCAAACCTTAAATTACTCGCCATTAATGTTGGACATTTAAGCACCCTTAGCTTCGAAGACGTAGCCGAAACTCACGACGACAAGTAACCTAACGAGCGATAATATCCTTTTTAAGCTAAAATAGAAATATGTTTACAAAATCACTATCTGGCGGCACAGTACATAAATTGCCTGCCGACATGCAAAAAGCAATCCTAGCCGATAAAAAAATGCTAGAAATATGGGAAAGTATCACTCCACTTGCTCGTAATGAGTGGATTTGTTGGACAATAACTGTTGCAAAACCCGAAACTCGGGCAAAACATATTGTAGTGATGCGCGATAAAATGCATAAAGGCGAACGCCGTCCATGCTGTTGGGTTGGCTGTGTTCATCGCACCGACAAAGCAATCAGCCCTTCACAAAAATTCGTAACCAATAGATAATCTAATTCAAAAGCTAAGTGCACTAAATGCCAAGTATTTGTTTTTTCTTGGCGTCAAATTCCTCCTGAGTTAGAATCCCCTGCTCTTTTAGTTGAGCTAATTGTTGAAGCTGCGCCATGCTATCATCGTCGTACGCTGCTGGTTGGGGTTGTTGATATTGTTGTTGATCATTAGCGGCCCATCTTTGGGCTTGCCGTCTACTTACATTGTTTGATACATGTGTAGCTGTTCCAGCTATTACAGCAGTTCGCGCCATTCCTCTTAATAATCCTGGCATACTATTTTCCTCCTTTTTTATCTAATTCTAAAGCAGCTTCGGGATGAATCCTTCCTTCTGCGACCAGTACGCCTTTAGCGTCTAGTAGTGCCTTCTTGAGTGGTTTAGCCCAAAGCTGTTCGATTACAAGTAGTCCAGCAGAAGTGTTGTTTTCTAACAATTCAGCCATTTCATGGACATCATCATACATAACACGTTCTGCTTTTTTAGCATACTTTTCTGCAAATTCTAATATATACCCATCTCCGCTATTTGTAATATCTACTTCTGTTACATTGCCATTTCTGTCCTTGCTTATAAGGGCTAGGGCGACTAGATCAATAACTCCTTTATCGATAGCGTCTCCAAGGGCTTTTAATATGCTGCCATCAAATTTGTTCCCTGAAAAGCCCACAATTATATAGTCGATCGGTCCACGCACTTTAAACCTCCCCTTGCAGTAATTTTTCTATCTTAAAAAATACATTATTCTTATGCTTATTAATGTAAAATAATTCACATTTTAAGTTTTAAGTCTAATCATTAGTGCTTTGCTTTTATTTTTTACAAACTGTATTCTGGGGCTATGAATCCAACACAAAATAATGATCCTGCGCCTAAAAAACGGTCGGGGTTATTAAAAATAATACTTTCTTCTTTGTTTGGCGTCTTGGTAATTGGGTTATTGATTACAACTTTGGTTTTGCAGCAAGGAATAGCTGGTGACACTAATGAACACATTTTGTCATTAGATAAACGTATTGCAAAGCTAGAGGCCGACAATAATTTTGCAAGCGATCAAGTGAATAATGATCTTTACCAGGCCATATTTTTAACTAATCAGCAGACTTACTTTGGTAAAATTACTCAAATAACCAAAGATGATATAAAAATTGAGAATATTTTTTATCTTCAAACAGGCTCGGTAGATAAATCGGGCAATCTATCATCTGGAAGTAATATGAATTTAGTGAAGTTAGGCAGTGAAATACATGGCCCCCAAGATAGCATGATAATTGAGCGTAAAAATGTTTTGTTTTGGGAAAACCTTAAATCCGATAGCCAAGTCAGTAAGGCTATTGACCAATACCAAAAACAGCATTTATAAATTTTCGCACACTAACTCTTTTAATTAATTTGATACTTATAGCCTTTTATTGTATTGTAGTCGCATGTATGAGCTTTAAAGCTCGTCAAGTACACCGCAATTGATTTTTCTCAAACCTAAGGAGACGGTAGTGACACTAAGACCCATCGGGTTGGACAATAGCGTCGTAGGACTTGTGCATGAAGCCGCGCCAGTTGCACTCCTATTTAGAGATTCATGGCATCAGATATCTCAAATTGTCTTTGTGCCTAAAATTTCTGATAAACAAGCACTAGAAGCGCTCCGAATTGCCGCGTCACACATTCGTCGTTACGCCGTGCACCGGCAACGCGCAAACGGCATTTTTATCATCGAGACGACTGGTGAAGTTTCGGCAGAAACATCTCGTGCATACCTAGAAGATGGTTTTGTAGACGATGACATTCTTGTGCTAGACCAACAAGAACTTGAGAGAATTATCCAGAAAATAGGCGTGGAGGTAATCCATGCCGTGGCTTTCTCATTTTTCGATGTCCTACAAATAGTGTTGTGCGATGAAAATCTTGCACAACTTTCTATAGATTGCGTGCCGGGCAGAGATCTGGGCTACTCCTGTATGTCTGAGCTTACTTTTAAGGTGGAACCTCCTGCCCAATTCAGTGCATGGCACGAAGTTGGACAACCAGGACAAGGCAATGTATTGGATCTATATATCGTGCCCGCATACCACCCCTGTATGTCCGGTAAGACATCGGGAGGGCTTATCAATGGAGATACTGACGCACTGATCCGTGGCGAAGCTATTCGGTCGGTGCATGCACCGGCCGAAGCTCGTCTATCTCAAAAAAGTTTTTCTTTTGGGACTTGGTCGCAGGTTAAGCATCCATACCGTGCCGCCGGACAAGAAATCACTATCGACGTTTCTCGAACCAAAATACTGAGTCAGTCTGGTATCGAAGAACTTAAGACATTCTTGCTGGCTGTACTAGGACTTGAAAACACCTACCTAGCTGTAAGCGGCGGATTTAGGGGGCCGCACGAATATCCGTCCAACGTCGCCCGACAAGCCGGACTTCGAATTGGCACATACAACGGAGAAGTACGCGGAAGCGAAGGCTTTTGCGCATGGGCATACAATGTCCTTGAGCAAGAAAGAGAGCTTGAGGGCGCGTATGTGCCAAGGTGGTTTAAGGAAGAAGGCTGGCTAGCGGCCTATGGCGAGGAAGCAAAGCTTTTGAACCCCTAAAGCGGTTGTCAAACGTCCCGTGTAGGCGTCAGAAATACTTCAATTAAGTACGAAGACGCATGCACGGGGCGTCTTCATTTATTGACCAATGTTTCATCTTTGTTATCAGTCTGAATAATTTGACACTTTTACTATATAGTTGTATTATTTACTTAATGACAGAACGTCCTTCTCAGCCTTCTTTGGAAACCCTGCTAAATACTCGATATACACGGGTAAACGAAGCGCAGACAAAGCATATTGCAGCAGCAATGGAAATGCCGGAGAATCAGGCCAACTTTGAAGTCTTTTTTTTGACAATAGACACCCCTGAGGGGAAAATGGCTGCAGCAACAGAATGGTCAGAACATGCCTATGGAATGCGTCAAATCAAAGCACAAAACGCTGGGAGCCTGTTTGCCATTAATTCACGAGATTCGGTTGAAAGATTATTAAGCCTCCTAGACGATGAGGACGAAGAACACTTTGTAACTCACGCATTGTTAAAAATCGTTATTAAAAATCCTGACGCGAATTATATAGATCTGCTCCGCACGTATTATCAATAAAATCAATCTCTTAATTTGTTATCATAAAAAATATGCAGCCACTTTTACTAACTCTACAAATACCAAATCATAACCCAGCTCATAAGCCCGATCATAAAGCGATTGGTAAAAAGTTGGACAACCTGCTGAAACAGCATTTTATGGGTAAGGATGTAGTGATACGCTGTATTGGCAGCAAAGATCACCCTGACTTAACATTGGATGAGTTAACAGACATCATTATAAAAACCGGAACAGATAAATATAACTCAAAGCGTAGCGGAGTAAACTACGAACAATTTACAAGCCGTGGAATTCACATAGATTTCTATGGCGAAGATATCAAAATAACTAAAAATCTAAACATCATGTCGCAATTTATTTGGGAAATGCACCACAGCGCTATTGGCGATCGTGGATTTAGCGTTCATGTAGACTTAGTTTTAATTTACGACCAAGCAAAGCTTGACATGGTCATGAACTTATATGACCACCACGAATCAAGCGATGGTTTTGTATTTAAAGACCCCAAAAATAAAAAAGCAACTTTGTTAGGTGTCATTAAAATTGAAAGTTGATCGTAAACAATCAAGTACAATATAAAATACTTACCAACTATTGAAACTTTTTTAGCGTTTAATACGTATAACAAGCATGAAAAATGAATCAGAAATTATTAAAGATGTCTTAAACGGCATTGACCGATTCGAAGAACTGGTTGACCGCTACCATGTAGGACTCATTATTCATTGCGAGCGAATCCTGAAGGATCGGGATGAAGCAGAAGATATTGCTCAAGAAGCATTTGTGAAAGCATATTTTCAACTTAAAAATTATAATTCAGAAAAATCACGCTTTTCTACATGGCTTTATAAAATTGCAACCAATCTTGCTTTCGATTATTTGCGCAAACAGAAAAGAAAAATGGATGTTGAAGATATTGAAGCACTGGCCGAGGCAACTATGCCCACATATTTAGATGATGAGATGCGAAGGACAATTCGAGATGCGGTTGAAAGTCTCGTACCACCAGAATACCGCCGAGTGATTGAAGCATATTACTGGGACGGTAAAAGCTATCAGGAAATTGCTAAAGCCGAAGGCATTCCCATAAACACGACTCGCACATGGATTAGACGAGCTAAACAACAATTAAGGGAGAAAGTAGCATGAAACACGATATCGATACTCGGATAATTGCTGCAAAACCTGACGAGCACGGTAATAAAAAATTTGTGGCCGAAACCATGAAAGCTATTAAAAAAGCTCAAACTCATGAAACTTTTGAAGGTGTCATCCGTAGAACGAATGTAACCAAAAAGGAGCATTTGTATATGAAAATTAAGCACCTACCAAAAGTAGCCCTAGTAGCCTTGGTGATTATGGCCATATTGTCTACAGGAGCTGTGGCCTATGCAGCTTACCACTGGCTTGAACCAAAAATTACAATTCTAAACGAAACAAAGGAAAACGACGATAAAAAACGAGAATACAGTGTGAACATCGAAAACTGCGGAATAGTTGTAGGCGGCACTCCGATAGGTAACGGAGTGCAAGGGTTTGAAGTTCTAAAAGATAGTAAATTAACTCAAGCTCAAATCGAGAAAGTTCTTAAAGACACCTGCGTCTACCAACAAATCCTTGAATTCAGTCAGAAGCACTGGCAGTCTGATACTCAAAGGAATGTTAAGAAGGGCGAGTCTGTTGTAACATATGGCAATTATGATCAGCGTAAATACGATATCGGTAAAGTCATTTCTATAGACGATTCCTCTTTAAGCATCGAAACTACAGTATACAGCGAATTACCAGATGTTAAATTGGGCGATACAATAACCCCAGAAAATGTCACTTCAACATTTTATCCAAACGGTAAGAAAGTAATATCTAGATATAAATTAGCGACTAGTCCTGAGTTTTGGTATCACGATGCCCAAATTACAAAAAATAATATACACACTGGAGATATTATTAGCGTAGTAATCCGCAATCATAATATGGCTACGAGTGACAATTATATGACTGATCTTATGCTAGGGGATACCGAAGTTGCCGGCATCATAAAGACAGATATTGATACCGCTTATACACAATCGCTACCATTTGTTGGAGATCCTCTAAAAGCCGGGCAAGTGTTTAAATTAGTAGGATGCCAAGGAAGTGGCCAGTATATCTGCCTATCCACTAACTCACCGACTTTGCACACAGAAGCCATCTATGCCGATAGTCGCTCAAGAGAAGATGTAGCTCCGTGGGAGAAAATAGAAAACGCCGATAAATATATACGCAAAGATATTCCAGAAAATCCAACCGGCTATTTCCATACAGTTGAGGGCAGAATAGCTAAAATAAATGGTAATAAATTTAGTCTTTATTCGCGCGGCAAGGTGCAAAAAATTACAGTCGAACTTCCTTACGATGTTTTGGCTGCCTACAACAGGTCTCATACTACACAGGCACAAGAAGGTAGTTTTATACAAATTAACTACCTGCAAAAACCAGGTGAGAACCAAACCAAAATTAAACCTCAAGACATAAATAGAATGTCGCTGATTCAGTACCAATTACCTAACGGCTCATACGTTAAGTATTAAGGTCTACTCCTCCGAGCCCGAATGTAGTAAAGCATGTCAACCATGATAAAGCTGATTATCATAAGTAACAGCCAGGAGCCAATTTTTTCTATGCCAACTGGTTGCCAATGATTATCTTGATATGGATACAGCCAAATACCTGTATAGGTTGCAATATTCTCTGCCAGCCAAATAAAGAGTGCGATTAATATAAATCCAACCACCAAAGGCATTCGTCTAACTTTTGTATTAATCGAATAACTTACCCATGTTTTTCCAAATAAAATTATTACTGTTAGAAATAAGATGTAGCGAAAATCGTAGAAAAAATGATGTGAGAAAAAATTTATATAAATAGCCAGCGCAAGCAAAGAAGTGTAAATACGATTTGGGTAAGGTTTAAAAGAAAGATTCAAAACCCGCCAGGACCTGGCTATATAACTACCAACTGCTGCATACATAAATCCAGAAAATAGTGGGACGCTGGCAATCTGGAAAAATGCATCTCCCGGGTAGTGCCACGAACCAATCGAACTTGACGTTTTAAAAAGCTCCATGCCAAGACCAGTTAGATGAAATACAAAAATTGTCAGTATTTCGTGTGGTTTTTCTAATTTTGAAACCAGCATAAAAAGCTGAATCGCGATTGCATATAAAAATAGCCAATCATAGCGCGCTAACCACGGTAGATCAATATATTTTGTAAAAATTATTCCGGCTAGCAGTAAGCCGCCGAACAAAGCCGCCCAAGCCTGCCGAATTCCAAAAGCCCATAAACCACCACCCGGCAACCGCCTGACTTTATTTAAAAACTGATGTTTTGTAAGCTTCATTATAATTAGTCTACCCGATTTATACGTGGATTTACGTACCTATTTTTTATAAAAATGTTAGAATTAACATTGGTCGTTTTTTACAATTTTACAAGACAAGTAGTCGTCTTGCTTGTAAAATTGAGAGGAGGAACATAGTGCTTTAGTCGAAACTTTTGCCTTTCTAAGGCAAAACGAGGCAAGCATGTCAGTTTCGACGAGGCGCGATGGCCGAGGAGTTAGGCAAGGGTCTGCAAAACCCTGTACACGAGTGCGAATCTCGTTCGCGCCTCCAAACAAGATTAGTTTAAATAAATAAAAAACGTGCTATGTGGCACGTTTTTTATTTAGCTCAATATTGTTATTGCGTGGTGGGCGAGGAGGGACTCGAACCCTCAAGCCTTATCGGCAACGGATTTTAAGTCCGCAGCGTATACCAATTCCGCCACTCGCCCTCGTCGGAATCGAGGCACCAGCTTTCATAATTTTGTGTCTACAAAATTATTTTCAGCCCCGGCTCGCTTCCTCCTCTCAAAATTTCAAAAATGAGTTTTTAAAATTTTGAGCTAGATACGCTTAGGGCATTATACAAAAAAATACAGGGGTAACCAAGTTTTATAGTGATTGGTGTTTTTGGCGAATCATCCACTGGTTAACGTTATAAAAACGATCAGCACTAGTATTGGCTTCTTTTCTTTCATAGTTAAAGACCGATCCCCGCGAGACATACAACATATTGGGTTGGTATAGCGCCAATGCCGGGGCATCGTTAATCCAAGCATTCAAAAAAGCTTTATACTTCGTAACGCGCAGTTCCGCATCGGCTCTTGTGCGAGCAGATTCTAGTGCCTGATCGGCAGCTTTAGACTTATATTCGCTTAGATTAAGATGCCCTTGTGAGCTTAAGCTTGCCTGAGAACTATCCCAGTATGCAAATACATCTGGATCAACCCCAAGATTTATTCCATAAAGCAAAATGTCATAATCATGGCTCGAAATAACCGCTTTCTGTAAATCATCGCTACTGTAATAACGTACGTCTACTCTAACTCCAATCTTGCTCCACTGACTCTGTAAATACTGCGCTACTTGTGTGTATCCAGGTGAATCTTGGGCTGCCAGGGTTAATTTAAGAGGTTTACCCTCTTTGGTTCGATTGCTGTCAGTATTAGTCCAGCCAGCTTTATCAAGCAGTTGATTAGCATTGTCGACACTATAGCCAGATTCCACAACCGTTGGATCATATCCCGCTTGACTTGATAACAATGGAGAGTCAACTAACTTAACTGGGTATTCTAGCATATTTGCAATCCTGCCACGATCAACACCACTCACAAGGGCCCGTCTTACATTAGTATCGTTAAGGGTAGGATGAGAAACGTTAAAGAATGCCATCACCGCACTAGTAAGGGGAGTGTTATACACATGGATACTGGCATCCTTTTTAATATTATCTTGAGCTGATTCTAATCCACTCATAGCATTGATTTGTTTATTATTAAAAGCATTGATTAACTTTTCGTCGCTATTAAAAGTAGTAAGATTAAATCCGTCTAACTTTGGTTTACCTTCCCGATAATTATTATTAGCCGCTAAAGAAATGCGTTGTTCCCTATCAATGTCGGTTTTACCCGTCACTTCTACATATTTCCACTCAAATGGTCCTGTACCAACAGGTTTACTATTAAACGGAGCTGTGCGCATAGAAATTGGTTTTACTCCTTTAAAGGCATGGGCTGGAATAATTCCATTTGTCAGCGAATATGGAAAAGCGCTCAACGGACTTGAGAGATCAAAATAAACAGTGTAATTATCTTTTTTTGAAACTTTAATTCCTTGCCAGCTCGAATAAAGTGGAGATTGAGCCTCAACTGTTTGAATCATCTGATAGGTAAATATCACATCATCTGCCGTAAATGGTTGCCCATCATGCCAAAAAACATCTTTGCGCAAATTAACAGTGTAGCGGGTTTGGTTATCATTGAGGGTCCAATTTTTGGCTAAATCACCTATTAGCCTATTATTGGTGTCATACTTAAATAATCCAGAAAAAATCAACCTACTAATTGATGTGTCCGCCGCTCCCGAAGCATATATTGGATTAGCGTTTGTGAAGTTGCCCACTAAGCCTTCTGAATATATGCCTCCTGGTGCAGGACTTAATACTTGATAATGCGGGCCCAGAGCTCGTATTTGCAGTGCCGTGCTAAAAAATAGAGCTACAAAAAGTAGGGTCCATAAAATTACAAATTTCTTAACAGAAACCAGCCGATCGAATCGTCGAATCAGCAGCTCTTCCAATTGTTCATCAGCGTGTTGGCCAAGCAAAAATACATTCTTTTTACGCTTGCGGTAGTTGCGTTTCAAAAGCCGCTTTTTTTCTTCATCAAAAGCAATCATGTTTACTTAATTTTATCAGACCCCACCTTTTTTTACTTCAATAAACACTAGTTTGCTGCCTCAGAAGATTCGTGCTTAGGTGCAGTATAAGAAAGAAATGAAGCACTTTACCTAAGCTGTATTGAAATACAGTGAGGGAGTACTGGAGTTTCTGACGCAGTAATGCGCTAAGCGCGGATCTCCTGGATTATTTGGCGACAATTGTGATTATGATGCTGGCGGAAAATATAAAAACTAGAATAATAGTCAACTGATGAAGAGTTTTGTCAGACCCGCGACGAACAGTGTTTACTTCACCCGCCCCGCCAAGACCGGCACCCAAGCTCGCCCCTCTAGTTTGAATTAAAATAAGTATGGTCACTAGTATTGCGCTGCCAATTGTAATGTAGTTCCAAATATTCATATATCGCTCCTTTTAAGTCGCTTTAGCCAAAAGCTGAAAGCTTTGAGCTTTAAGCTGAAATGACTTTGTCATTTCTGGAAGTCCTCTAAAACTTGACTCACTAGCCAGTTTACCAGACCAAGGATAATACCGGCAACTACTGCCACACCAAAACTCTTTATATATAGAGTGTCATAAATCCAGCTCACTAATAGTATTAAAAACCCGTTAATTACCAGCATAAAAAGCCCCAAAGTAAATGCTATTGCAGAAAAAGAGAAAATTACGAGTATTGGCCTGATAAACATATTTACAGCTGCCAGTACCAGTCCAGAAATAATCCATGCTATCCAATGGCCACTAACATTAAGTCGGTCTGGGCCTAAAATCGCTGCTGCAATCCAAAGTCCAAGGCTAGATGCAAACCAACGCACTAAAAATAGCTTAGTTAAAGACTGATTTTTAATTTGCCTTTTCCTCATATGTTTATTTTAGCAATTTATTTGTATGCCGCTAAATACTTCGCTATCTCGCTACCTTTTTTAGGACCAAGTAGGGCTTGAATTTCAGCAGTATTAGCATTAATTGCCCCTTTTGCAGAACCAAAGCGGCGAATTAATTTTTTGCGAGTTGTTGGGCCAATACCAGGAATTTCATCGAGTAGGCTCGCGGTTTGACGTTTACGTTTTAGAGTGCTGTGGTAACTTACTGCAAAACGATGAGATTCATCACGAATTCTTTGCAACAGCTTTACAATGTGCGTATTAGCCGGCAAATCAATATTTAAAAAATCATCGCTTTCAACAATATAAGCTTGACTTTCCCTGGACTTTTCTGCAACTTTTTCTGTATTTACACCTTCTAAACTAAGTGATTTATGGATTACGATTTCCTCTTCACGCTTTGCCAAGCCTATCATTGGAACTCTATTTAAACCCGCTTCGTTTCTAGCTTTAATTGCTGCACCAAGTTGACCCTTACCCCCATCAATCACAATCAAATCGGGCAAACCCCATTTCTTACGGTTTTCTTCTCTTAGTCGGCGACAAAGGGCTTCGTGCATATGCGCAAAGTCATCGTTTCCAGGAATTCGCATTTTGAATTTTCTATAAGCCGCTTTATCTGGCAAACCGTTCATAAAAACTACCATGCTCGCCACAGTGTCTGTTCCCTGCATATGACTAATATCAAAACACTCCATCCTTCGCAACTTACGAAGTGCTCGAGTCTGCTGACTAGCAGAGCTAGTCACTCCACTCGAACTTGCGGCGGATTGCTGCGTTAGCGACTCCGATGCTCCCTTCACCGTATTTGAATACGCCTCGGTCCGCTTCTCGTCGCTGCCTTGCGCTCCATCCGCATTCGTAACTTGCGTCTGCTCGTAAAGTTCGAGCAATTTTGCTAGGTCAACTAAAGCTTGGTCGCGGCTGGCATCTTGGATTTCTCTATCTCCAAAAAGTGACTGACGACTTAATGCTTGCAAAGCAAAAAGTCGATTACGTAATTTTGCAGCAGTTTCAAAGTCTTTATTTTTGGCGGCTTTTTTCATGTCGCGCTCAATTTCTCTAACTATTGCTACACGCTCACCGCGCAAATACTGCATCAACTTTCTAAGATTTGCCCTGTAAGCCTCTAGGCTAGTTTTTCCTTCTTCGAGCCCGGGGTCAAGACCTAGATGATAATAAAGATTTGTGCGTTTTTGATTAACAGGTTTACTGACGGCAAACGGAAATGCTTTTCGCAAATATCTAAGCGCTTTTTTAATCGCCAGCGGGTTAGAATACGGTCCAAAATATTCTGCACCATCATCCAAAGGTCTGCGCGTAATCGTTACTGTTGGATAGTCGCTTTTATAGCTAATTCGCACGTAAATTTGCGACTTATCATCACGCAGCAAAATATTGTAGCGTGGTAAATAACGTTTAACTAGCTCAGCCTCTAAAAATAACGCATCGGCCTCTGTCTCGAGCTCTGTCCAGTCAGTCATTACAATCTCAGAAACTAAGAGATCGGTCTTAGGATCACGCATGCGGCTTTTTTGAAAATACTGCCTAACTCGATTACGTAAATTGGCAGCTTTGCCAATATAAATAATCTCGCCGGTTTTATCTTCATGAAAATAAACCCCAGGATTCTTAGGCAAAGTCTCAAGTTTTTTCTTAAGCTTTTCATTCACATAAATATTCTACCAAACTTGTTGATTTTGTGATTTTTTTATGGTCAAATTAATAAAACAAAAACCCGAGGTTCAAGGAGCAAGTTTTGCGCTTGATTACCAATATAGAAGGTGTTCGAATCTTTGTGCATGGGGCATTTCTACGCATTCACTGCACAGGGCTCGTCATTAGTCGTAATGCTCTCGGAGGGGGTAACACGCCTCAACGTGTTACAGGTTACATGGGCTCAGCAAAGGAGCTGTTTGATTTGCACCCAAGGTGCGATTACCTGGATTATAGCCTGGGTGAGCTACGCCCCAGCGGCTCAACTCTCAGGGTGCACAGTGGCGAAGCAATACCGATGGGAGCTCAACAAACCCTAACTTTCGCCGACGGCACAACACTTGAACTCGAACTACCGCGCTTTGGTTTGCCTCTTGATATTGAGGACTTCGACGAGAATAACGACCTGGATATGGAAATTGCCTTGGATGAGAAGTCAATTCGGTACTGGGTGCAGCCTGACTTTCCGGTTGCAGCTTACTTGCCGGTTGACCAAGCAGCAGAAGCTCTCGCCGAATTGCGCTTTAGCCGTCCTCATCTCATGACAGCACAGCCTTAACCTTATTTGCCGGTTGGCGTGCGGGTCTACCTAGGGCCCGCACCCTCCGGTCTTTTTTATATATAAGCTTTTTAAGCGAAGCGCTCTACCCCAGTAAATCATCTTGTTAGGAACAACATAAAATGATATAATATAAGCATCCTGTGTCCAAATCGAAATAAGGTCAGGAAGTATGCTTACTAAAAAGAATGGCAAACTTGTACGCATTCGTCGTTACCCTTTTCGCCCAGTCAATGTACCCGTAACTATCCAAGCCGATAGGGGTACGATATACCACCTTACTGAAGGTTGGCGTTGGGGATATATAGGTACGCAGACAATTCCTCCGTTGCCCGATTCGCCTGAAGGCTTTCCGCCAGCAATGCTACGGATCGAAATCAGTGCCAGTCGTCTTCGTAAGAAACTAAGAAGCGGCGCATGGCGAATCGTGGCAACGGAAGCAGCTCATGACTGTTCTAGCCTGGCTTAGACGGAGTTGGTCATGGCCTGTAAATGTACCAGTGACTATCCTGACTGACGATGAATCAACCCTGCACCTCGTGTATAGGGGAGCAACCCGTATTGGGCTGGACATCGTTAATGGCTACACTGGCACAGAAGTGAAAGAGGTGCGTGAACTACGCAAGCCAGGCGAAGATCCAGCTCTGCACGCGCAACAAAATAGTACATTTCCGCTAGAGATGCAGGTAAGCGTATCTAGGGAGCACCTTCAGCGCAAGCTGCAAAATGGTGAGTGGCAGATTGTTTCAAACGAATAAGGCTTAAGAGGATAAGCCTCTAACCTCATCCACCGGACGGAGTGCGGGCTGGCAAGCTCGCACCCGCACCGGTTTTTTTATTGTTATTTTTTGCAACTCTTCCAGCCATCTTAAACTCATCTAATAATCAAGTTTTGCAGCTTTGGCTGGGTCCGGGCATTGTAAATTGCACCTGATACAGATGTTAGTCAAAAGCACAATTAAAGTCCGAGGCCCTGCCCCGCGAATTCCTTAAGGAATACTCATGAGCGGGGACGCTTGCGACGGCCGAGGCATTGGGCCTTTTGACAACAGATGTCTCAAGTGTGATTTGCGCCCGGTGGGTTTTGCATACTTTTGCCCATTCAAAAGTATGCGTGTGCCTACTTTGGTTCTTTGGAAAAGAACGTTTTAAATCTTTTTTCTCACTTTTTACCCCTGTTATTTGATGTGCTTTGGGCTTGCGAAATTTATTAAAATATGGTAATATATAGTAGTTCTTTGACAATACTGCTTACGTGGCGTAATTAGGGTTTTTACCCTCTCAAATCCTTAATTTCGCTGCATAAGCGAACCTTGCGAGGCTGCGGTAGCTTTGTAGGGTCTCATGATATACCGCAAGGAGGTGGCCGGCTTGCCCGGTAAGACCTACGAGACGAAGTTCGAAGGAGTCATCACCGTGCCCAACGGCATGTGGGTGGCAACAGTAGAAAGCAAGTCCGACCAGGAACTGCACGACTACGGCTCGGACGAGCTGGGCGATTTCGTGCAGATCTTCTCCTGGGAGTACGAGATCATCGGCGTCGAGCCGAGCTCGGTCCAGCGCTACATCCTCGAACACCATTCGAGCGGTGGCTTCTCATACAGCTACAAGTCGTCCTGGGCACGGACACTCCTCGTCTGCGAACAGCCGTTCGGGATCGTTCGGTGGCAGACAGAGTACGGTGCGACCTTGTCGGGTCGCTACTTCGTCTGCGCCAAGCAGATCAACAACAGAGACGAAGGCAAGAAGCCGGAGATCGACCGTCCCAAGTTCGTCCGCCAGGCGGCCGGCCCGGAACGGATTGGTCACCAGAGGAAGGTGCGCCAGCATGGCTGGGCGCGACTGGCCGACGTCGCAGAGTTCGCCGGTATGACACCACAAGAGCTGGTGCAGACGTACTTCGTGTTCACGCACGCAGAGTATCCCCACCTGGACGTCATCTGCGCGCGTGACAGCGAGCAGATCCGCGGCAAACACCTGCCGTGGTCGGCGATCGATCGCTACGACAACAGGAAGATTGTCGAGCTCCTGAGCGTCATCAACGACAAGGCCGACATGCTCTGGATCCGCCAGGGTTTCGTCGTGACGATTCTCTACCTGATCCACTTCGGCTACGTGCCGAAGCAGGTCGAGGCCATCAGCGCCTCCTGAATTTCAAGCTCACCAGGAAGAGCTTTAACAACTCTGGCGCCTGGCCCCGACGATTCGGGGCTTTTGTATTTATAAAAGATTTGGCATAAGAATTTTAAAGTGTTACAATTGTTGTAATTATTATTAATAAGGGAGAAAGGAGCGGCCTTTAAAATGACCACAATCAAAAAATGTCTAGCAGTCAAAGTGTCGCTTCTCGCGGTACTCTAAACTGCCCTTAACAAAAATCTTAAAAATTAACCTTTAAATTCTAATTAACTTAAACCGCAGTCAGGAGGCTGCGCAGTGAAAACATCTAGCAAATCCCGAAGAGTCTTTGCCTACTACTGGAGACATGCAAAAAAATATCCTCGTAACTTAACAGGGGCTCTATTAAGTTTGCCAATAACTACTTTGGTCAATAATTATATCCCACCATTAATATTGGCAGACGTACTAAGCAAGCTTAGTCAGCACGACTACCTGGACGGTCAAATATGGGCAAGTTTTGGCTGGGAGCTCGTGCTTTATATAGTGGTGCTTTTGTTCGGTATCCTAATGTGGCGAGTGGTTGATTACTTTGCTTGGCGTCTAGAAGCAGATGTAAATAAGGACATTCCAGAAGAAGTGCTAGACCACATGTTAAAACAGAGCACTGATTTTCATGCCAATAATTTTACCGGTTCGCTTGTGTCTCAGACCAATAAGTTAATGGGCGGATATATTCGTATTGCCGATACTACAATGTTCCAGGTTTTTCCAATGTTAGCCGGCATTGTTATTGCTTCGTTAATCCTACTTAATCGCTCGCCGTTATTTGTGGCATTCTTTGTCAGCTTTTCTGTACTTTATCTTTTATTTGCCTTTAAGGCTGCAAAACCTGTGCAAAAAATAAGCGCTAAAAATGCAACCGCAGAAACTAAGCAAACTGGATATTTAGCAGATGCAATTACAAATGTGATTGCTATTAAAAGCTTTGCCCGTGGAGATTATGAACAAGCAAGATTCATCAAAGCTACATCACACACCAAAAGCACGCTTTTTGAATTTGCTAAGGTCCATAAAAAGCAAATGAACCAGCTGGGTTTCTTGAGCCGCTCAATGGGAGGCCTTGCTTTAGTTGTAGCAGTTATTAGCGTTATGACATTTCATGTCGATATTGCTACGGTCTTCTTGATTTTCAGCTATACAACCACAACAGTTGACCAATTATTCAACTTCAGTAATAACAGCTTGCGTAACTACAATCGAAGCATTGGCGACGCAAACGACATGATTGAGAACTTGGCATTAGAGCCTGCAGTTAAAGACCCCACAAACCCCGAGCAAGCAAGGATAAAAAATGGCAACATAGTATTTAGCAATGTGTTATTTGATCATGAAGGAAATAATTCCAGTAAAGATGCCTTATTCCATGAATTTAATCTAAATATTCAACCTGGTGAAAAAATTGGACTGGTTGGACATTCAGGCGGCGGCAAGACTACTTTAGTTAAATTAATTATGCGCTTTATGGATATTGATGGTGGCGCGATATTAATTGATGGCCAAAATATTGCGCATATTACACAAGATGACCTTCGTAAGTCTATGACATATGTCCCACAAGAACCCCTACTATTTCATCGTACACTGTCGGAAAATATAAGTTACGGAAAGACAGACGCTACAAAAGAAGAGCTTGTAAGAGTCGCTAAAATGGCTCATGCCGATGAGTTCATTCAAGAACTACCGCAAGGATACGATACTCTAGTAGGTGAACGTGGTGTAAAGCTTTCTGGTGGCCAGCGTCAGCGTGTTGCTATTGCTCGAGCAATGCTTAAAGAAGCACCCATCTTACTGTTAGACGAAGCCACATCTGCACTTGATTCTGAGAGTGAAGTACTGATTCAAGATGCTCTCTGGAAGCTAATGGAAGGAAAAACTGCCGTAGTGATCGCACATAGATTAAGTACCATTCAAAAGATGGATCGTATTATTGTGCTTGATAACGGAAAAATTGTTGAAGAAGGTTCCCACAAAGAGTTAATTAACAAAGATGGAGTTTACGGCAGTCTTTGGGCACATCAATCTGGTGGTTTTTTGGAGGATTAACACATGAAAGTCCGCGGTTTACAAAACTCAGCAAAAACTCACAGTCAAATATTGTGGCGTATTTTGCGCATATCTTGGCAAGCCCGCCCTGGGGCATTTTGCATATTTTTTGTAGGAGCATTTATTGAAATTGCAGCTTCAGTTTTAACCCTATACGCTTCAGCTAAACTGGGCGCCCTATTGGCCAAATTCATAACATCTGGCGATACTGACATGATTTGGTTTTGGCTATGGATTGATATTGCTTGTGCGGCATTTATTGGTCTTGGTTTTTGGATTATGGAATATGCCAAGCGACTTCTTTATTACGATCTTTGCGCCTGGAGCATACGAGTGTTCACCAAAGCTCTTTGCCTTATAGATATACATGATTTTTATAACGAAGAAACTCGCAATCAAATTAATAAAGCCCAGAATGGCTATACGTGGCAAATGGCCAATACCTCATGGATTGGGCTTGAGCTAATTTATTCAATAATAAGATTTGTTGCCTTTGCTTTTGTAGTAGCGCAAATTAGCTGGTGGCTTATAGTGATATTGGCTCTGTTTTTGATTCCAACTTTAATAAGTGAAAATAAAATTGCTAAGTTGCAATGGTTTGTTTGGGATGAAAAAGGTGACCAACGTCATATTTTTTGGAAGCTGGAGCAGCTCATTAGACAGCCAAAACAACAAATGGAACTTCGCAGCTCCCAAGCGCGAAACTATACAATGAGCAAGATTAACAAGATGAATAAAATCTTTTATACCAAGCAGGAAAACGAGTACCGCAGACTGTCCCCCTTAAGCTTAGGTTCAAAAATTTTAGAAGTAGGCGGCACAGCAGTTGGCTCGATTATCGTTTTAAGGCAGTTCTTAAATCATGCAATTTCGCTTGATCGTTATTTCTTTCTGTCTGGAGCATTACTTAGAATTGGTGGTGCGCTTAATGCCATATTCGGCACTCTATCACGTTTACAAGAACCACTACTTTTTGCCCAAAACTTTTTTGCTGTTATTGATAAACAACCAAAAATTGTCGATCCTCCAAACGCAATCGCACTCGATAAAAATGAGACTCCAGAAATTGTATTTGAAAACGTAAGCTTTACTTATCCAGAACAAAATACGCCAGTGTTTACCAACTTAAATCTAACAATTCGGCCTGGTGAACACCTTGCCCTGGTAGGCGAAAACGGCGCTGGCAAGACCACTCTTATAAAGTTATTGATGCGTTTTTACAGACCAACACAAGGGCGAATTTTAATCGATGGCCATGACTTGCAATTAATTTCTATAGAAAGTTGGTACGCAAAACTAGCTACATTGTTCCAAGAGTTTAATGAATATCCGCTGACTATTGACGAAAATATTTATATAGCCGAACCTGATTCTAAAAATGATAAAAGTCGCTTAGACCACGCTGCGAACTTTGGCGGGGTCGATAAAATGATCAGCAAACTTGAACACGGTTGGAATACGGTGTTAGACAGCAGTTTCGAAAAAGGTATCGAACCAAGTGGCGGCCAATGGCAACGCGTAGCGTTAGCCAGAGCCTTTTACCGCAATGCAAATGTATTAATCCTAGATGAGCCAACTGCTGCAATTGATGCCAAGGCCGAGTATGAAATCTTTAATAATATTTTTGAACACTACCAAGACAGAACTACTTTAATTGTCAGTCACCGTTTTAGCACGGTCCGCCGTGCTGACCGTATTGTAGTCATAGATAATGGCAAGATTCTTGAGCAAGGATCGCATAAAGAACTTATGAAAATCAAAGGTCTCTACCACGAAATGTTCAGCAAGCAAGCCGAGGGCTACAAGGATTAGAGTAGTGATAAAAATCAGAAATAAGCCAGCTATGCTAGAACTTCTCCGCGCGGGAGTTAGTTTTGAAAAAATTACTATAGTTCAAAGACTTAATAAAGATAGTTTGACTGAAGCGATACTCCTACAGGCTAAAAAGCAGGGCGTAATTATTGAAGAACTACCTATAAGAAAAATGAGTCCCAGCCGCAGCGGCGAAGTTCGAGAAGTCATTGTTGGTTACTTAGCTCAGCAAAAAACTTGGCACTTGGATAAGTTAGTAGCAAATCTTGAATCAAAAAATCAGATACCCTTTTTCTTAGTGATAAATAAAGTTAACTTGGCTAATAATATTGGTGCTGTAACACGCACAGCTTTTGCAGCTGGCGTGAACGGGCTTATATTTGAAGGCTCAAAAGACGAATTCTTTAATGAAGATACTGTTCATTATTCCCTGGGCGCAATAGCGCGGATCTATCATGTAAAAATGAGCTTACGCGACGCAATAAAAGAATTATCCGCACTTAAAATAGTTACCGTGGGACTAGATATGGACGGAGCTAACTGCTTTCAGGAAGATCTTAGTGGACCATTAGCTCTTGTACTTGGTGCCGAACGCGAAGGACTCTCAGCTGACATATTAAATAAGTGCGATAAAAAAATTTCAATACCCATGCAGCCAGGAATTGATTCGCTAAATGTAGGGACTAGTGCAGCCATTATTCTTTACGAAAAAGTCCGTCAAGAAAAATACTTAACTTGTAACGCTTGCGGCAAATAAATTTTAGCCGCTTCGCTAGAAAGGTCAAGGCGTGAAAGCCTTGACGCTTATAAGCTCCTTTGAAGATTCTGAGCTTTTGGATAACTTTCGCAGCGCTTGCTCTTAGCTTCACATTTTTTGCACACCAGCATTAAAAGATCACAAGTTTTGTCTTCGCAGTTTATGTAATTGCTTGTTTTGCTGCCGCAACCGCTACATTCACCGATGTCTTTGGCACGATCTGAAAATTTATGATTCATACGACCATCAAAAATATATAAGTTGCCCTCCCAAAATCCATCGTCGCCGTATTTCTCGCCGTATTTAACAATCCCACCATCCATTTGGTAAACCTCTTTAAATCCACGATTTTTCATGAGTGTACTTAGAATCTCGCAGCGAATTCCACCCGTACAGTAAGTCACAACTGGCTTATCTTTTATATCTTCGTATTTCCCGCTTTCCAGTTCGTCTACAAAGTCGCGGGTAGTTTTAGTGTCAGGAACAACTGCATTCTTAAATTTACCAACTTTAGCTTCATAAGCATTCCGGCCATCAAAGAAAACTACATCATCACCACGTTCTTTTACTAATTTATGAACTTGGTGAGGCTTTAAATGCTTGCCTCCACCCTTTACACCATTTTCGTCTACCGAGATTTCATCCGGTCGGTTAAATGCTACAAGTTCTGGGCGAACTTTAACACTAAGTTTCGGGAATTCATTACCATCTCCCTTGCTCCATTTATACATAATGTCTCTAAAAGTCTCAGAAGCATTCATTTCCTGTTTATATTTACGCAAATTATCTAGCTCACCACCAAGTGTGCCATTGATTCCGTGTTCGCTAATAACTACACGGCCTTTTAGATTTAGGCGCATACATAGCTCGCGCTGCCAGCGCATTGTCATTGCTGGGTCCAAAACAGGCACAAATTTATAGTAAAGAATCACCTTCTTCATCTGTTAAATTATACCAAACCAGTATGATGAATTTCTAGTTACGCAGAACACTACAGTTTTTATTGCTAAACCGCTACTCTTATGCTAATATCAGCCTAACAATTACTAATAAAAAGGTGTAAAACAATGAGTATCTCTGTGAGAGTGCAGTATATTGGGCAAACTCAGATATTAGTCGCTTCTGTTAATAGCGTCAATATATCTGTTGGTATTCGTAAGGGATAAAAATAAGCCTCAAATTTGAGGCTTATTTTTATAATTAGTTTATTTTTCTAAGACCCGGGCTTATCCGCAGCTTGCTCGCCGGCGGCTTCTTTCTCTGCGCCAGCTGGGGCATTGCCTTTGTCACCAGGACCGCTATCGCCTTCACTCGCTTCAGCCATTCCTTCTTCCGCGCTTAGTTCCTCAGCTTCTTCAGAAACTTGAGCAGGTGTCTCAATTACACGAGCGATTGGATGTTCGGCGTCGGTCAAGACAGTAACACCTTCTGGAACTTGTAAGTCTGCAACCGTGATAGCATCATGAAGCTCGGCAAGTTTTGAAGCATCAACTATAAGTTGATCTGGTAAGTTTTTAGGCAAAGCTTCAACTTCTACATGATCCAGCTGGTGAAGAATCATAAGGCCCGTTTTCTCCGCGGGAGCATCACCTTCTAAGTGAACAGGGATTTCGGCCTCAACTTTTTCATTTCGGTTAATTGCTTGAAAAACCACGTGGTCTAAGCGGCGTTTCACTGGATTGAATTGTGCGTCCTTAATAAGCGCCAAATATTTATCTGAACCTACTTTAAGTTCTAGGGGATGATGTTTGCCAGCAGCATTGTACACTTTGGTAAGTTCCATTGTTGAGGCCACTATGTGTACGGAATCATTACCGTGATTATGAATAACACCAGGTGTCATACCTCCGCGACGCAGGGCATTTAGACCCTTGCGTATTGTTGTTCGTTGCTCTAAGTCCACCGGTTTATCTATGTCTGTCATAACCCCAATTCCCTCTCTTTTACATTAACATTATAACAAATAGGCAAAATGTGTGCTTATCCTATACAATGAGTAGCAGATGTTTTTGGATGTAAATCACATAATACAGGCTGGTGGTCTGCTGGCAATTCTGCTTATTCTTTTTGCTGAAACCGGCTTGTTACTTGGATTCTTTTTGCCTGGAGATACCCTTTTAATTGCAGCGGGCATTTTTGCTTCTCAGGGTAAATTATCCTTGGGGTGGCTACTTGTACTATGCCCAATTGCAGCAATTCTAGGCTATGAAGTTGCTTATAGAATAGGTAACCAAGCCGGACCCAGACTTTTTCACCGAGACGATGGTGTACTTTTTAGGTCAGAATATGTAACCAGGACTGAAGAATTTATTGATAAACATGGCGGCAAAGCAATTTTGCTAGCGCGCTTTGTAGTTGTTGTTCGCACTGTGATTCCGCTAGTTGCTGGCATGGGTAAAATGCCCAAGAAAAAGTTCTTAGCATTTAATATTATTGGTGCGGTCTTATGGACCACAACTATTATTTTGGCCGCTCATTGGCTGGGCCATAAGCTTCCTAATTTAGATAAGTATTTAATTTTACTAGTTGTTTTGGCGATGGTACTTACCACGGGTGGTGGACTATTAGAAGCCATGCGCACAAAATCCCGCCGTTCCGCACTAAAAAGAGCCCTAAAAGACGAATTCCATTACTTCTTCAAACGCAACAAACAATAAATTTTAAAGTATTTGTTTTAAATATTCGCCCGTATAGCTATCTTCGTTTTTGGCTACTTGTTCAGGTGTGCCACTAGCCACAACTTGGCCGCCGGCCTCGCCGCCTTCTGGGCCCATATCAATAATGTGATCAGCGTTTTTAATAACATCTAAATTATGTTCAATCACAACCATGCTGTTTCCAGAATCAACCAATGCATGCAGTACATGGAGTAATTTATCGACATCTGCCATATGCAGCCCAGTTGTCGGTTCGTCCAAAATATAAAGTGTGCGGCCGGTTGGACGACGCGAAAGTTCTGAGGCCAACTTAATTCTTTGCGCTTCGCCGCCAGACAAAGTTGTAGCCGGCTGGCCAAGAGTAATGTAGCCTAAGCCCACATCAACTAATGTTTGTAGTTTACGAGAGATAGATGGTTGGTTTTCAAAGAACTCTAATCCTTGTTCACATGTCATTGCTAAAACATCAGCTATGGTTTTACCTTTGTAATGAATCTCTAATGCTTCGCGATTATAACGTTTGCCATGACAGACTTCGCATGGTACATACACGTCTGGCAAAAAGTGCATTTCGATTTTTATTACACCATCACCCGCACAGTTTTCGCAACGTCCGCCTTTTACATTAAAGCTAAAACGTCCCGGAGAATAACCGCGCAACTTAGCTTCTGGCATTTGCGCAAAAAGTTCGCGAATGGGTGTGAATACTCCAGTGTAAGTTGCGGGATTAGAACGAGGAGTGCGACCAATTGGCGACTGGTCAATTACAATTGCTTTGTCAAGCTGCTTAATACCTTCGATATCATCATGGCGTCCCGGCACAGCCTGTGCGCGCATTAGTCGCGCGCTAAGTTCTTTAGCCAAAATGTCATTAATTAAAGTAGACTTTCCGGAACCACTTACTCCACTCACTACCACTAATTGCCCTAGTGGAATTTCGACATTAATATTTTTTAGATTATGCTCCCGAGCATTTTTAATTACTAAACTTTTACCATTTCCGATTCTCCGCTTTTTAGGGACTTCAATTTTACGATCACCTTTTACATATTGCCCGGTAACACTTTTACTATTTTTGGCAACTTCATTAGGTGTACCAATCGCCACTACTTCGCCACCATGAATTCCAGCACCTGGTCCAATGTCCACTAAATAATCAGCCGATCGTATTGTTTCTTCATCGTGCTCAACGACAATTACTGTATTACCAAGATCACGCAGTCTAAATAATGTTTTTAGCAAACGGCCATTATCACGCTGGTGCAGACCAATACTCGGCTCGTCAAGAACATATAAGACGCCCTGCAAGCCCGAACCAATTTGTGTCGCCAATCGAATACGTTGAGCTTCGCCACCACTCAAACTCACTGCACTCCGGAGTAGATTTAAGTAATTTAATCCAACATCACGCAAGAAATTTAAACGCGCGTTAATTTCCTTTAAAATTTGTGTGGCTATTTTAGACTGAGTAGCATCAAGATTTATACTTTTAAAAAATGCTACAGCATCATCAATTGAAAGCTCACAAATATCCATAATTGAATGCCCGTCTACTGTAACAGCCAAAACTTCAGGTTTTAGACGCTTGCCCCTGCAGGCATGACACGGACGCTCTTGCATAAAACGCTCAATATCTCGGCGAATAAAATCGCTGTCGGTTTCTTTGTGCCGTCGCTCCAGATTAGGTATCACTCCCTCGTAGGTCGTATTGAATGAACGGCCAATGCCCAAACTAACCCTAAAAGTTTCGGATCCTGTGCCGTATAAAATTTTATCTAATTGGTCTTTTGTAAGCCCACCAGTAGGCACATGCGTAGAAAATCCGTAGCGTTCGGCAACTGCCTGCATTTTTTTCATATACCACGCATCTGTATTAACGCGGTTAAATGGCCGGATCGCGCCTTCGGCCAATGTTAAATTGCCATTAGGAATTACTAGTTCTGGGTCAACCTCTAGCCTATTGCCAAGGCCAGTGCAAACTGGGCAAGCTCCATGGGGCGAATTAAAAGAAAATGTGCGTGGTTCAAGTTCTGGAATCGCAACATCCGGATGATCGACACAAGCATACTTAAGACTGTAAAGTGTATCTGCATTAGTATCCGCATTATTAACAATTAAAAGTCCATTAGTAATATCAAACGCTTGCTCTACACTCTGTGTTAAACGCGTACGATTATCTTCGCTATTAACTACGCGGTCTACTATAACTTCAATGTTGTGCTTGTAATTTTTATCAAGCACCGGAAACTCATCGAGTGCATAGACTACACCGTCTACTCGTACACGGGCAAAACCAGCACGCAAGTATTGCTCTGGAATATGTTCAAAGGCGCCTTTTTTGTCGATAACTATGGGCGCTAAAATCATTAACCGAGCACCTGTATCAGTTTTCATTACTTGGTCTAGAACTGCGGTTGATGTTTGACGAGCTACAGGTTTGCCGCAAATAGGACAGTGAGGGACTCCAATACGAGCAAATAAAAGACGTAAATAATCATAAATTTCCGTAACAGTTGCAACTGTTGAGCGTGGATTACGGCTCGTAGATTTTTGGTCAATCGAAATTGCCGGAGAAAGCCCATCAATTTGATCAACATCCGGTTTTTCCATTAAACCTAAGAATTGACGAGCATAAGCGCTTAAAGATTCCACATAGCGCCGCTGACCCTCGGCATAAATTGTGTCAAATGCCAACGAAGATTTACCAGACCCAGAAAGTCCGGTTATAACCACCAACTTGCCACGAGGGATCTCAAGACTAATGTCTTTTAAGTTATGCTCCCTCGCTCCCCGAATAATAATAGAATCACTCATTAAGCTGAGTTATTATACAGAAATTTTTGAAATTTTTCTAGACTCTGCAATACAAATATAGTGAAAGCTTAACAATGTTAACTAAATGATGTAAATTTTATTAAGCTTATGTTAAATAAAGTAATTGCATTTATTGCAAACAAGTGTTATCCTAATGCTTAAGATAAGCGGTGAGGCTAAAATGCTAGACTTTTTCTTAGTTCTGGGCCAGGTTCCTGGTACAAAATTTTATCTGACATTCACAGAATTGTTCAGTACTTATTCTATTTGTTTCACAGCCTACATTTTGCACCGTGAATATCATATTCGTAAAGACTTCTTAGTTTATATGCGTCTAGTTTATGTAATGCACTCTACCAGGGTTCTGCCGGGTAAAATTAAGCAAAGGGTAATATTGACTGACCGTATAGATTTAATTCCTCTAGTAAAAACTGATTTTGAGAATTTTTACCAGGATCTGCGGGACCTTGTTCAGCGAGTTCACTCAACCTACGAAAGAATATCGCAGCTCGGCTCTTCTCTCCGCCATCCATCAAATGGTGCTTTCTAAACTCTTCCCAATTTTCTTGCTCTTCTCCATCTAACGACTTTGGGAAGTTACGCGCTTTATAGAGTGGCAATAATAATTTCAAACGCTCATCTTTAAATTCTATTGACTTATCAAGTTCTTTAGGTTCAGCTGCCCGCACTAGGCGCATTTTGGTTTTATCCGAATCATTCACAAAACCGTCATAAAGTAAGCCATCAACCTCTTGTTCATTCGTCATTAACCCAGTTTGCACTTTAGGCTTAGCAATACTTAACGCCTCAATTAATTTATCACCAAAATCTACTGCTTTTTTAAGTTTTGTTAAATTAGTTTTAATAGAATCGGTGTCAATCTTAATTCGTTCGGCGCTTTTACCGTCAAGTACGGCAATTGGGGCAATAGCTGGACATTTGTTGTAAGAAAGAATTTTGACAGGAAAATAGGGAGCGTCTTTACCCCATTTACTCCAATGTTCGGCTAATTTTTGCGTGCTCTGATTAATAAAATCATCTGGATCAATTCGTAAATCGTACATTAATGCCGCACCTTTATCTGGATGCTGAGCAACGGTTACGGCAACAGTTGTTTTTTCATATTCGCTAGGATACTTTCCACTAGAATAAACTACAGGATCACCGCTAGTAATTAATGCAGCGACTTTCTTTTTATCTCGCATACCTAAAAGATAATCAAAAAGTTTTGGCTGTTTAGTTTTTATTAACCTCGCCACGGCAATGGTTGCATTAACGTCAGAAAGCGCATCGTGCGCAGATTCATGATTTAGTTTATTTACACTAGTTAAATATTCTAAGCGATTTGTAGGTTTACCATCCGGCGCAAAAGGCCACTCAATCCCTTCTGGCCTTAGCGCTCGAGTCATACGTACCACATCAAGCAAATCCCAACGACTGCACCCATCCTTCCAATGCCATTCATAAGCATCGTAAAAATTTCTGTATAAAGTGTAACGAATGAATTCGTCATCAAAGCGCAGATTATTGTATCCAACCATAATTGTATCGGGCGTACATACTTTACTTGTTAAGTATTTTGTGAATTCTGCTTCAGTAATACCATTTGCGAGAGTTTGTTGTGGCGTAATTCCAGTAACTAAAATTGCATCTGGATCCGGCAAAGTATCAGGCGTAAGTCTAATTAGAATATTGTCTGGCTCGCCTATTGGTGTTAAGCCCATGTCTGTGCGTTGTCCAGCAAACTGCATTATGCGTGCGACTTTAGGATTAAACCCACTTGTCTCAAGGTCGTAAAAGTAAAAACTTGTTCCCATGCGTAAAACTCATCTTACCATACTATCGCCCTAATTAATCTTCCAATTTTATATACATAATTACGACAATTGTTAAAATTATGTAGATTATGCTAGTTAGACTTGTAGGGTTTTGTAACGACTAAGTAATCTTTTTGTTGTTAACTCGTCTAGCTTGCTAACCTCTAGCAATGTGCAGTAGCGCATGATGTTATAGTAGCTCGCCAACTGCTCCACTTGCTCAAAACACGAAGCAGGGTGAACCCAGACACTTTTTTGAAGCATAATAAAATTAAATTTCTGTAACCTCTGAGTAAAAGCAGCTCTTTGTTTGGATTGATTAGCTGGCACGTCAAAACTTACGACACGCCATTTCTTATCCCACTTCTTAGGGATTTCAATATTAATGTCATCTAGCATCATAAGCTGAAGTCTATGTACACCTGCTGGAGTTACAGTATAGTGTAGGCGGTCTTCGTCATGCGTTATATGCACAAGTCCTTGACGCTTTAACTCTGCCAGTACACGCTGGTGATTTATAGTTTTCTTTTTTGATTTTTTTAAAATTAACTCTAGACCTTGCGTAGCATTTGGTGCAACGATTACTACTCCGGCAAGTCCTGCTAACCCAATTATTTTTAAAGCTGTATTAATTCCTTCTTTTGTACTCATATACACAATTTTAACAATTGTCGTAAATATGTACATAGGAGTCTTTGATGATTACACATAATACGTAATATAATGTTAGGTATGAACAGCATTAAAGTTTTGCAGTGGAATGTTTGGTACCACGAAAAATATCAAAACGTTGTCGAGCTTATTAAAAAAACTGACGCTGATATTGTATGCTGCCAAGAGCTTACTACCAATTTTATAGATGCGAACCCAGGAATTGACGTAGCAGCAGAAATTGCTAGAGCTTGTAACTATAACTACTATTACCAACCCGTAACCGCTTATAATGACCGCGGTCAGGAAATAAAACAGGGCAATGGCATTTTTTCTAAGTTCCCAATTTTAGAAAAGAACTTTAAGTACGTACAAAAAGCGGATCCTAATAATGTGTCTTACGATACCGAAGATCGAGCATATGTAGAAATTGTGGTAGATATAAATGGCAAACACCTAAAAGTGGGTACGGTGCATTTATCTTACAGCACGGCTTTTGCGATGAATCAGAAACGGCTTGATGAAGCGGAAAAATTATACGAGGCGATAAAAGATAATCATGAAAAGTTTATTTTTGCTGGTGATTTAAATGCCAAGGCGGATTCACTAATTGTCAAAAAAATGGAAGAAATGTTTATTCATGCTGACCCAAACACGGATCGTGGTACATGGACAACCAAACCCTTTTCTTACCAAGGTTTTGAAGCAAATAAATTAGACTGGCGTTTGGATTATATATTTTGCACTGAAGATATAAATGTAGTGACTAATAAGATTCTAGAGACCGACTATTCGGACCACCTACCAATCCTAACCGAAATCCAGATTTAATATTCAAATTTGCCAATTGAAGGATGACCGAAGTGGATTTTTTGGCCAGGTTCTATGCCCCTTTTCTCTAGCTCTTGCAAGATTCCCATTTTGTACATAATGTCGCGCAGGCGTTTTTCACCATGATAATCTCCAAAATGAGTACGTTTAGCAAAGCGTTCGATTTTTTTGCCGCTCACAATAAAACCGTCATCTGTCTTTTCTATGTGCCAATCATCTTCTGTAGGAACAAAGCCAATTACGGGAATTTGATCAGCTTCTTTTGCGGCCTTCTTAAGAGCAGTTTTTTTGGCTTTTTCGGTTTGTTTTAAGACCTCACGCAAAAGTTCTTTTATACCCTCCCCGCTTGGACTAGAAATTGCCAATACTTGCGTGCCGCGCTTTACTTCTTTTTTTAAAAGCTTTAATTTTGCTTCAATCTCTTTCTGGTAAGCTCCTTCAATTTTGGTCAGTGCAACGACTTGCGGTAATTTACTTAAGTCTATTTGGTATTCCTTAAGTTCTTTCTGGATAGTCCTATATGCCAATGCCACATTGTCATTATAAAAATCTACAAGATGAACTAATGTATTTGTGCGCTCAACATGGCGCAAAAATTCATCGCCCAAACCCTTGCCCTCACTTGCGCCTTCAATAAGCCCCGGAATATCCGCAAACAAAAGGCTGTGTTTTTTATCTATGTCGACCACACCGAGATTTGGTCTAAGTGTGGTGAACGGATAATTGGCGATCTCTGGCTTGGCGTTACTAATTACGGAAAGTAGCGTTGATTTACCGGCATTTGGCAGACCAACTATACCAACATCGGCAATCATTTTAAGTTCAAAAATTGCATCAAATTCATCGCCTGGCTCACCTTTTTCTGCAACGCGCGGCGCTTGGCGAGTCGAGCTTATAAAGTGCGCATTACCAAAGCCGCCCCTACCCCCCTGCGCAATTACAGATTGTTGTCCGTCCTGCGTGAGGTCTGCTAACACAGTGCCATCTTTGCTAATCACCATTGTGCCAATGGGCAAGTCCGCTACAAAATCTTCGGCACTTTTACCATGTTTCTTGCGCTCCATCCCAGCTTGACCGTTTTCGGCCCTTAGTAATTTTTTATAACGAAAATTTGCTAGAGTGTTTTGATTGCGGCTAGCTCTTAGAATTATGTCGCCACCATCTCCCCCATCACCGCCATCTGGCCCACCTTTGGCAATAAATTTTTCATGCCTAAAACTAAGCGCGCCATTGCCGCCATCGCCAGCTTTAATTTTTACTTCAACACGATCAACAAACATATAAGTATATAATACAACATTTACACCTTATTGCATACACGAAGATGTAAAAACTTCATAAATAGATGCAGTATGGTGGCGCAAACGAAGCACGCACCGAGCCGTATTTCAATACAGTGAGGGAGTACTGGAATTTGCAACGCAATAATGCGCTATTTATGGAGTTTTTACTGGTGGACGATGTAGTGCTCAAAGCGAGAAGCAGACACCCAATCGCTATAACCAACCCTACCCCAGCCAGCCAGGCCATTCATATCCGAATATTTGATCATGGAGCCATCGGGAGACACTTCGCTAACAATAGCCACATGTCCTAAACCACCACGATCTGTTTGAGCAATAGCTCCGGGTGCTGGAGTTAAAACTACAGCCCACCCAGGAGTTACGCGAGCGTAATTATCCCAGGTATTAGCATTTCCCCAGTTGCTTGGTACGGCAATTTTTGAAGCAACATAATAAGTACAGTAGCCATAATCGTAACCATTAAACCCATAATTAGCACTAAAACTTGCAACTCTAAAGTTTGATGTAGGAGCAACATAACGACTAGCAACTGGCACAGCTACGTTAGGAATCCAAACATAGCTTCCTGCCGCTACACCGCGTTCAGCGTCATTAACACTTACAAAAAGATCTTTGTCGGCTCCATACTTATTAACAATACTATCTACGGAGTCACCAGCCTTAACCTGATAAACAAGCCCATTTCCGGGAGGAATTAAAATAGTTGCGCCGGCCGTCAGTGTCGAAGAGGTCAGATTGTTTGAACCCGTAACACTTGCAGCTGTGATGTTGAATTTAGTTCCAACAGCATCTGCATTCTCGCCTGCCTGAACTACATATTTTTTAATATCGTAACGTGACTTTTGAGCAGTTGAAATTATTTGTGGCTTACTTAATGCTTGCGTATCTGTAGGTACATTAGATAAAAGAGCAACCTCCGAATCAGCCTGATTTCTGACTGCAGTAAGTTCTGGCACCTTGGTCATTTGTGCGGCCATATAAGCTATTTGAGAAGAAGAAAGTTGATCGAGCGGGCTAGACAAAGAACCTGCTGTAGCTATAGCGCTATTGACCGTACTGCTGCGAACTGTTTGACTAGCTGAACGATTAGATAGTACAAAAACAGCAATAACAACCAGCAAAAGCATATTGCCACCAACAATAGTCCATCTGCCAACACGACGCTTACCACGGCTTTTAAGTCGTGGATTAAATGCAGCAAGAGTTAACTCAGTCTTTGAGTCCTTCTTACTTCTTCGGTTAATTAACGAAAATCTTGACTTACTAATGATTAAACTCCTGGAAATCTTTATAGCCTAATTAGTTTAAGCATAAGAGTTTCCCAGTTACCTACATATTATACCAAATACTTACAAAATAAATACAATTCACCCCTGTTATTTGACAGTTGACAAAATTATTGTCCACTTATTATTGGCAGTTTTTTTGGCAGAACTGTTTAATTGCCGCTTGGTGTTCCTCTACGGTTTTAGAAAAATGAATTTTCTCATCATCACCTGTAATGAAATATAGATAATCATTAGGAATTGGATGAGAGACTGCCTTTAAGGCAGATGCTGTCATATTACTTATTGGCCCCGGAGGAAGGCCCTTATGCTGATAAGTATTGTACGGGGAATCGATACTTGGTGAATCAGTTTGATGCATTATGGCAGCCGCATAGTGATAAGTAGTATCAGACTCTAAACCCATGTTCTGCTGCAGACGATTGTAAAACACTTGAGCTACTGCTGGCTGGAACCCAGGCTCTCCTGTTTCCTTATATACAATTGATGCTAAAGTTACACCCTGGTATACATTTAAACCCTTAGACGCAAGACCGTTAACCACATCTTGCGTCAGATATTTCTGCATTTCATCTAATGATTCTCGTACAATTACTGACGCCGGGGTACTGACCTCTTTTTGAAAAGAATCCGGATATAAAAATCCCTCCAACGAAGCCCCCGCGGGCAGACTAGCCAACACAGGATGATCTGTGTAATTGTTTGGGTTAAAAGCTTGATCAATTTCTGACTGGCTGTATCCGGCCTGAGCAAACATTTCTTTAATTTGATCAATACGTTTACCTGGCAGAATAGTTAGCAGATTCTTCGTTACATCACCTTTTATCATTTTATCTGTAATTTGAGCAACGCTCATTGAAGGTTTTAATGTGTATGTGCCAGCCTGTAGAATATCTACTTCATTGCTTCGCAAGTATGTTTCAAATGCTTTTGAGCTTCTTATTAATCTAGATTGCTCTAAACCAATCGCAATTTGATGTTTGGTTTCACCCTGTTCAACCGTAAAATAGACTGTTTTGTTATCGCTAGATACTGGTCGTAAATTATTAGCGTACCAAACCCTTAAAGTCCCTACGCCTCCAACCACAAGAATAATCAAAATAGCAGAAAGTATTACAAAAAATCTTGACGCACCTAATCCAAGGTATTGTCTGTTGTGCTTGTATCTTTTATATTTATTCATGCTTAACAAACCATTCTATTTGCTTCGGGGGTATCTAAAAAATCTTGCAAAATTATTGCTGCCGCTAACGAATCAATGTCTTGAATTTTTTTATATGTTAGTTTTTTTGCTTCTGCGATTCTCGTACTTAAGACTTCATCCTGCCAATAAAACGGCAGATCAATTTTTTGCTTAACATGATTAACCCATTCCCTAACCCAATTAGTTTGCTGGGTATTATTGCCAGCTAAATTGCGCGGTAGCCCAACAACAATCGCACCTACATTATACTCTTCAATAAGTTCCCTAAGCTTTTTGACTACATCGACAGTTGAGACAGTCATTAAAGGTTCGCTCAAGCGTGCAGCCTCTGACGCCCTGGCGATACCTGTGCGTTTTAAACCAACATCTAAGGCAAGATACTGGCGTAAACTACTGTCCACTTCTCGAATCCGAAGTTACTTGCTGCTCAACTAATTTTATTTTACTTGTTTTATTCGGGGCACTAGATACCCAGAATGGACTGAATTTTACTTCAACGTCTTTTACGCCAGGATAAGAATTTAAGTAGTCTTTTATCTGATTCTCTTTTTTCCCTTTAAGCTGAGCTTTGACTGCGGCTTCATCAATTATCGGCACGGCAGTTGTGTCTTTAGATAGAGATAGTGTCGCATTGGGACTATTAGCTTGTTGGTTCTGTACAGTTACAGTTAGGTTTTGCAGGGGGTCACTATCGCTAAGTTTTTCTTTCTTTTTATCAACTTGTTTATTTAGGGCATCACTAACCGCTTGTTGTAAATTCGTTTTCTGGACAGCAATTACAGAGTATGTAATTTTTATGCTTACAGAAGCAGTGCTAGCTTGCTGCCCAACACTTGGTGTGGACGTCGTAACCGCATCACCAACTTTTAGAGTAGAAGACAATACATACATTCCCTGATCGGACAGTTGTTTTTGAAAATCTTTACTAAATTTGTCGGAATCGGCACTACTAATTTTTGCCTTGGCGCCATCTACATCCTGCTGCGTAAGTATAGTGATGTTGTTATCTGAACCACCACTCATGGCACTGCTTGATGTACCCGTTACACTAGAAAAGCCAGAAATAGTAAAGGAGCTAGGGCCAATATTGTATTTGGTGCCTGGGCTTTGAGCTACAACGCCTGTGCTGCCAACATGACCACCGCTTGATTTACAATTACCGCCTGACGTAAAGCTGCCAGAATCTAAACTAACAGTCTTTTGAGTAATAAAAGTAAGGCCATTGGAACTTACTCCCGTGCCAGCCGGAATTGTAGCTGGACTATCACTACAATTTTTTAGTGTCACAGAGCCTGTGGCTTTTTCACCATTATTTTGTTGTCCCGTAGCCGTTACTTGCTGATTACTAATTTGGTCTGAAGTTTTTAAGACTGAAGGAATGATTTTTTTAGTTTCATCGAGTTCTTTGGCAGTGCCAGAAGCAGTGTAGTCCGTATCAAGAGATACTGGAGTACTTGTTGTTTTAATGGTAACGGTAGCTTTTGGCAAAACCGTAACAGCTAAAATCAAAAATATAATGAGTCCAACCAAAAGTGCGCCGCCGCCTAAAAGCAGCACACGAAAACGATCGAAATTTGGGACTTTAGGGGTCTTACTTTTAGAAGCCTTATGAGCTGCGGCAGCTGTGGCTGCAACCGGCAGGGCATCCTTTTTATCATCTGATTTTTTCTCTTCTTCGTCATCTAGTGCAATTTCTTCTGGCTCATCAGCTGCCGCAAGAGCGCCAACAGGTGTATTGTAGTTAAGTTTTTGCGGTTGGTCTTCTAGTTCATCTAGATCATCGCTATCAGCTTCTGACTCCGCTTCGTCCAAGTTTCCGTCTGAACCAGCTGGTATAGTCGGTTTACTCTGCAGATTTTTTGCAACATGAATTCCTGCAGCGCCAGCCAATGGCATAAGTGCATGCTCGCTAGTTATAAGGACTACATTTTTACCAGAAGACGTAGCACTACGCTTTAAAAGACGCATATTGACACTACTCTGAAGCATCGCAGCGCGTTTTGGCAAAACTAGGGCTACAATCTTTTGTTTGGCATCTTCTACTTTTTCAATAATAGAAGTTATTTCATCGTCTACATCCAAATAGATAACATCTTTGCCCGGTTTGGCAGCAGATGTTTTTACTGGTTTTTTTGGAGGAATCTTTGCGGTCATTATACTCTCAATAATTTATTTAATTTATCTTTAACAGAAGCATTTGCTTCATTGCCATCAGTATTAAGCGTATCCATACCGACTCTCAAAAGACCCATAGCGGTTATAAAGGTGTGGTCAGTAATTGAACCTGTAGCGTCGGTTATGCCTATAACTTCGTTTGGCTTAATATGCTGAATATGTGGTTTTTTGGTAAACGGTAATGCTTTGTGCCACTCATCATTCTCTAACTTTTCCATTAACATGTCTAGACTTGACCCGCCTCCACACAGCAAAATACGGTTAGGAAGGTTATCTAACTTATCGAATTCAGAAAGTGCTAGCTCTACACCATTAATCCAAACTCTTAGAGTTTTGTCGATTGCCGCTTTAGCACCAGCTATATTTTTATCAGCCGAACCAGGATTTAAGCTCATTTTAAGAGATTCTGCCTGGAGGAAGTCAATGCCAAGCTGGCGCTCAATAGAATGCGTAAAGGCGCGGCCACCAATCCCAAACATTTTTGTGCCTTCTACGCCACCCTCATTGAGTACCGCAATATCAGTAGTGCCACCACCAACATCCATCAAAATTGCTGAAATTGAGGCGTTGGGGTCGTCACCAACAACCGAGCGTGCAACTGCAAATGGTTCTGCCGCAACCGCTAAAAGCTCAAGGTCTAGCTCTGCCGCTGTCCGCTCTAATGCTCCGATATGGATCATGGGGGCAAAGGCCGTATACATTTCTACCAAAACGTCTTTGCCCTGAAAGCCAACTGGATTTGTAACTTTATAACCATCAATGTCAATACGTACCAACGCGCTGTTGACTAAACGAATTTCTACGTCTTTACCACCTAATTCCCAAGTTAGTTGCTGCCTGGCTTTAGTCTCCGCACGCTCTTGGACAAGCTCAATAATACGCGCCATTTCATCAATACTAATTTCTTTACTGGGGTTTTTGCGAGTAAAACGAACGACTGAAGTGGTTCCTTTTACAAGTTCGCCAGCAATACCAATAACTGCCGTTCGTGCTGAAACTCCTGCTTGTTGTTCTGCAGCCGCAAGGGCACGGTCGCAGTTGCCCACAACTGCTGCGATATCAGCAACGGCACCGGCTTGCATGTCGGATAGTTCCTGGTGCGTACGACCCATACCAATAACTTCTAATTCTTCGCCAACCACGCGAGCAATTAAAGCTTTTACAAATTCTGTGCCAATATCAAGAGCCACTATATACTGGCCCACGCTTTTGCCATGAGCACCACTGCTTTTTACAGCTGGTAATTTCTTTTTTATAGCTTTCGCCTTATCAATAATAGGCATAATTAACTTCGATTATACCATGCAAACTGCTTCTGTTTAAGTGTGGCGATGACGTAGCCTGCTCTTATTTCTGAGTTCTACTAATTCTTCACGTTCTCCGAGCCAAAAACTAGCCGCCATTAAAATGACAACTCCGTAGGCTGGCCAAATAAACCTAAACCAACTGCTTTTAATATGTGGTCCAGAAGGTAAGGTGTTAGCTACAAACCCGGAGACACCTGCAGGGTGTACAATCAAAAACAACTGCAAGAATGAATGCCGCCCTTTACCGTCGGAACCACTAACTTTTACTATAAAACTGCTATTTGTACGGTCACCTGCTTTTTTATATTGATGACTCACACTCACTTTGCCTGTGTCCTTTTGACTGACAACTGTATTTGTGCCATCTCCCCAGTCTATATTTAGTGCGTAGGGCAGCTCTCCACCACTAGTCTCAAATATCAATTCCACACTCTGACCAACTTTGTATCCACGGTACACAAAGTCAGTTTTAATAATGAATGGAGTAATTGTAGAGGTAACAGGTTGAGAACTACTAGTGTTCGAAGAAGGGGTCGCTATTTCACCTGTGTTGGGTGGCCGCTGGACAGGTTGCTCTGGAACATCGTAGTAGACAGTTATTGGAGGAGATTGTGGTCCTTCATCATCAGTTATATTAAAAACTTTAGCTTCTAGCTTATTAGCACCCGGGAATAAGTCTATATCAAGAGTAAAGTTACCATCTGTGGTACAAATTGCAGTACCTCTAAAAAAATTATTATCGAAGATTTTAACATAGGTATCCGTGGGGCATGTGCCGCTCACAGTAATGGGGACTTCTTTAAAACGATCACCGTCCGCAGGGCTTAAGATAACAGCAGGCCCGCTTGGTAAAGGAGCAGAAACCTTTGCCGTTACATGAAGATCGGCCGCTCCAGCCTGGAATGTCCAGCCAACCAAAAGTACTCCTACACTCAATAAAATGAGAGTTATGAACGGCCATGGCAGATAGAATTTACTCCTGCGCATTAAAGCAGACTTCTTCTTTGAATACGACCTGCTAGCAACTGGGCGTTTTGGCCGATATGATTTTTTTGATGGCATGTTTTTATTTTTAGCTAAACTGCATTTAAACAATAGCATTTTTCTTACAAAAATGGAACTCTAGTAGTACCCCTGTTAATATGTTTTAATAATTAGTTATGAGTGAAGTTAAAGGTGTAGTTGCTGCTGGCCACGAAGCGACCGCTCAGGCCGGAAAAGAAATTTTAGAAGCAGGCGGAAATGCCGTAGATGCCGCTATTGCTAGCGCTTTTGCTGGCTGTGTTGCTGAACCTCTACTTACAGGCCTAGGCGCAGGAGGTTATATGCTTATACACAATGCAAAAACCGACACACAAGAACTGCTCGATTTCGCAGTTACTATGCCTGGGAGGAACTTAAATAGAGATTTCGCACCGCTCACCCCCACACCAGTAGACTTTGGTGAAACTATTCAGATGTTTCATGGTGGGCACTCTTCCGTTGGTGTACCCGGCTTTGTGGCAGGAATATGCGAGGCTCACAAAAAATATGCTTCAATGCCTCTAATTGAACTTATTAAGCCGGCTAAAAAAATTGCCGGGACGGGCGTAAAAGTCACCAAACAACAAGCCTACTTAATAAAAATTTTATTTAATGTAATCTCTGTAACTCCTGAATCTAAAAAGTATTTCTCCAAAAATGGCAAAATATTAAAAGAAGCAGACGACTTACGAATCCCAGAGCTTGCCGCATCGTTAGATGAAATCGCAAAAACTGATGGCAAAAGCTTTTATGAAGGTCATATTGCAGAACATCTTGTAAAAGAAATGCGTAAGGACCGTGGCTTAATAACGCGCGAGGATTTGACTTCATACAAAGTAGTGTCGCGTAAGCCGGCGCAATTAAGCTATCGGGGTGCAAAAATTTCAACCAATCCCCCACCGTCGTCTGGCGGTGCTTTAATCGCGCATAGCCTTAGTTTACTTTCTCGGTTTGATCTTAAAAAAATGAGCTGGCAGTCTTATGAGCATTTATCGCACTTGCTTGGCGCTATGCTTGTAACCAGCGAGATACGAAAAGATTTATTCGATAAAAACGCTCACGAGGAAGATATTTTAGACAGGCTCTTGGCGAAAGAGCTGATAGAGGTTGGTTCTCAAAAAATAAAATCACCGCTAGGCAATACTACTCATTTATCAATTATCGACTCTGCCGGCAACGCAGTCAGCATGACAACATCAAATGGCTCTGGATCGGGCGTAGCCATACCAGGTACCGGGATCTTGCTTAACAATATCTTAGGCGAAGAAGACTTAAACCCACTTGGTTTTCATAAATATCCAGTCGGCCACAGAATGACAAGCATGATGTCGCCAACTATAGTTAGTGAAGACGGAGAAGTCAGGCTAGCTATTGGTAGCGCAGGCAGTAGTCGAATCAGAAGTGCTATTTTGCAAGTAGTGTCTAATATTTTAGATTTTGACATGGACGTTAAATCTGCAATTGATGCCCCGCGCATTCATACCGAAGCCGCCGGATCATCTGTAGAACTTGAAGCTGGAATACCAAAAGAGGTTGCCGAAAAGTTGGCCAAAGATGGCCACATGGTTAGCCTCTGGAAAGATAAAAACCTCTTCTTTGGTGGGGTGCAAGCCGTAACGCGAAATCCTAAAACTGGTGAACTAAAAGGAGCTGGAGACCCCCGCCGTGGCGGCGTAGCTGTCGTTGCTGATTAAGCTTTTTTTGTTTTGTAATAAGTCTTACTGTTTTTTACCCATCCAAGATATACGTTTAAAGTATGCTTAAATTACCCGATGATGAATTTTCCTACTGGCAAAATACTGCTCCCAAGTCGAGCTATACTGCTTTAGAAGGAGACCTGAAAGTAGACGTAGCAATAGTCGGCGGAGGTATTTCAGGGCTAAGCGCAGCCTATTTGCTCAAAAAGGATGGCAAAACTGTTGGCGTAATCGAGAGGGGCACAATAGGAAGAGGAACAACCGGCAATACAACCGGCAAGGTTACATCCCAGCATAGCCTTATTTATACAGAGCTAAAGCAGCACCTAGGTGAAAAAACAGCTCGGCTTTACGGCCAAGCTAACGAGGAAGCAATCAAGAAAATCGAGAAGATAATCAGAACCGAGAAAATTGACTGCGACTGGCATAGGCAAGACAACTATGCCTATACAAGGGATGCAAAACAGATAGAAAAATATAAAACAGAGGCTAAGATAGCCGCTAAACTTGGACTACCAGCAACTTATCAAACCGAATCTCCCTTGCCCTTCGACATTAAAGCGGCGGTAAAATTTTCTGACCAAGCTTATTTCAACTCCTTAAAATACATACACGGACTTGCCCCTAAAGTTAATGGGAATGGCAGTTACATATTCGAAAATACAAGGGCACTTGGTATTCGAGATGGTGAACCTGCAAAAGTAAGAACCAAAAATGGAACAATTTATGCAAAAGACATTATTGTAGCTACAAACGTTCCTACTCCACCACTCATGGCGCGATTTGGATACTGTGTTTTAGAATATCCTCAAACGTCATATATTGTCGCAGCACATACACAGCTCAAGCTGCCTGGGATGTACATTTCCACGGATAACGATGAATATTCAATCTTATCTGTTAAATCCGGAAGTGATAATCTGCTTTTAATTGGCGGCGAAGGCCACATCCGCGATTTTAAATTCAATAAAAGAACTCGTGCTCAGCGTTTGGCTGATTATGCTCATGAGCGTTTTGGCATTAACTCGATCGACTACCGATGGTCTGCCTGGGATTACATCGCATACGATAATATTCCTCTGGTTGGCAAAATCTACCCTTGGTCTAAACACTTATATATAGCAACAGCATTTAAAAAATGGGGGCTAACTAATAGTATGGTCTCGGCTATGATTTTACGCGATCTAATTACAAATCAAAAAAATGAATGGGTAGAAATATATAGTCCTTTGCGAAAATCACCTATAAAATCCATACTAAAGGTAGCTAAAGAATACTTAACGTGTTAAGTATATTTATTCAATCACTGTCCAACTGCTAGAATCTTGTGCTCTAGTTGTAGTAGCCTCTTCCTGTGCTTCTTCCCATAAAGTAGAAACATCCTCAGAGGACATGCCAGCATCCTGGCCAAAGTCTCTGCCGATATTAGCCATATAGCCCGCAACTACCGTACCAGTTATCTTATCCTGGTTAAGCCAATATAGTAGCATAAGGTCTTTGGACGCCTTTTCTGCAGTTATTTCACCTCTAGCAAATTTCTCCTTTAAGTCTCTCGCATCCCAAGCAGCATGCAATCCTTCTGCCTTAACTAGTGAATCTGGTAAGTCTTCAGCTGCAGCCTCAAGTGCCGCCGCATATCGTTCAAGAGTCATGAGTGGACTATTTAATGGTCTATATAATTCCCTGCTTGGCGTCTCTGACATGGTTATTTGCCTCTTCTATAATTTATTGTACAACAGCTTTGATTCTTCGTACACCGGCAGAGCTGGCTTCTTCTTTGGTGATTTTGAATTTTTTACCGCCGCTGGCAATTACTCCAGTATGTTCTACGTGTGGACCACCGCATATTTCGCGACTAAACGGTTTTTCTGGGTCGCCAATTGTATAAACTTTTACAGTTTCACCGTATTTGTCACCAAAGGCTCCGCTGGCTCCCTTTTTGAAGGCTTCCTCTGTATTTTCTTCTTGCCAAGTTACTGGCAAATCCTCTTCAATTTTTTCATTAACAATTTTTTCTACTTCATCTAGTTGCTCACGAGTCACTTTTTCTGGATGAGAAAAGTCAAAGCGCGTACGTTCTGCAGTGATGTTACTTCCGCGCTGCACCACATGTGGTCCTAAAACTTCTTTTAAAGCCTGGTACATTAGGTGAGTTGTAGTGTGATACTTAACAACTTGCTCGGAATGATCAGCCAACCCACCCTTAAACATGCCTTGGCTGGCAGTCTGACTACGTTTACGCTGTTCTTCCATAAGTTTTTCTAGTATCTCATCGGCATCATCTCTCAGGTCTATGCCTCTTTTAAATGCTTCTTCTTTACTTAACTCCACGGGAAAACCAAAGGTATCATATAGCTTAAATAACATCTCGCCCGAAACATCGCCTTTCTTAATTTCAGACTGAGAGCTGGACCATCCTTGTGTTCCCCAACCAGAACCACCCCAACCACCAGTTGATGAAATTAATCTATTAAATTCATTTAACCCTTTTCTCAGTGTTTGACGAAAAATGCGCTCTTCACGCATGAAGGTTTCGGTTATTTTCGTTTCTTGTTCTGCAATTTCGGGAAAGTCTGGCATATAAAGATCAACGATTATTGGCGCGACTTTTTCGCATAAATCTTGCTCTATTCCGAGATCAAAGGCATATCGAATAGCTCGGCGCATCAACCGGCGCAGCACATACCCACGATCTTTATTGCTAGGTACTACTCCATCCGCAACTAAAAATACAGATGCTCGCAAATGATCTGCAATTACACGCATGCTGTTTTGATGCTGCTCGTATTCCTTGCCACTAAGTTTTTCTAAGCCTTCAATAATTGGTTTGAGCAAGCTTATTTTAAAAACGTCTGGAGAATTAATAGCAGCAGCGGCTATGCGCTCTAAGCCACCACCAAAATCAACATTCGGCTTTGGTAATTTGGAAAATCCGTCCTTGGTCTTTTTATAAGTCATAAATACGCTGTTACCGATTTCTAGGAACCGGCCGCAATCACAGGCAGGATGACATTCTTTACCAAATTTTTCATCATGTGGCAAGCCAAAATCATAAAATACTTCACTGTCTGGACCGCCTGGCTCACCTTCTGGCATATTGTCCGGAACGCCTGCGCGACTCCACCAGTTTTCTTTAGAATCGTAATAAAATATACGGCCGCCTTGCATACCAGCTTCACTACCTTGGTTAGCACTACCAAGTTCTACATCTTTAGCGTCAATGCCTTTGTCGTTAAAAAGTTTTTTCCAGATTTCAGCAGTTTCAGTGTCTTTTGGAATATCATATTTGCTATCACCAATAAATGCTGACACATAGAGTTTGCTAGGGTCTAAACCTACAGTTTCAGTCAAGAATTCAAAAAACCATGGTAGTTGCTCTGCTTTAAAATAGTCGCCCAAACTCCAGTTGCCTAGCATTTCAAAGAAAGTAGTATGACGATTATCGCCAACTTCTTCTATGTCTTGTGCTCTAAAACTCGTTTGGCTGTCGGCAATTCTTTTACCTTCTGGGTGTGGTTCGCCCAAAAGGTAGGGAATCATTGGCTGCATGCCACTACCAGTAAATAGCGTCGTCGGATCGTCTTGAGGCACCAGGCTAGCTCGCGGGACAACTTTATGTCCATGTTCTTCCATGAATTCTAAATATTTTTTTCGTATTTCTTGCGCCGTCATACCAATCATTGTAACAGAGATACATAGTTGACTACAAGCTGTATAAATTATATAATTTATAAGTTCGTCATACGAAACCCAACTGGGAGAAGGTCGACCTTTTACAATGATCCGATCACTTGCGGTCGCGTGCGTTCTTGTGTGCGCGACAACTCTAGGTATTCTGCGTGAATGGGCATGGCCAATCTTGGTTGTGCTTATCTTGATTACTTTGTGCTGCTTGGTGATTTTCGTATTTCAGAGCGCTAAGTGGCTTAACACGTCTTCCCCAGAAGCACGGCATGCAGTACTTTGGTTGTACGGCGCCTTTCTTTTTGGACTGATGGCAGTCCAAAAATGGCCCGAGTCAGTCGCAGTAGGCCTGTTGTTGGGCGTATTTTGCCTAGGAACCGCATACAGCGGTATTAGTACGCTTTTGGAATGGCACAGATCTTCCAGCGACCCAGTGCAAAATCAAGAGGTAGATGCTTCGGAAGGCTCAGATGAAGAGCGATAACAACTTCACAGCAATCGGATTTGTGTTTCTTGCGCTTAGTCTGGTCGTATTTCTAGTTGCCCTCTGGGAGCTTAGGAGGCATGGAGATGGTAGTGGATTGCTCGCGGGGACGGCGGCGCTCTTAATCGCCTTCCTCTGTTTTTTTGTTTTTTAGCCAAAGCTGAGATCCAAAAAGGAGATAAATGATCAAGTCAATCCTTGGCCTAGTTGTAGGACTTATCTGCATAGGAGCAGGTGTTGCAGTAGCAACTCAAACCGACCTCAGTGTAGTTGAAGGATTTTGCGCCGCAATGCTTACTGGTTTTGGCACTTTTGGTGCCTGGAAATGTGCGGAATATCTTCACAGCCATGTTAAGCACTCCTCCAAGAATCGTAAGGCATTTCCTGAGGAAAAGGTTGTAGCCATTTTTTTCGGATTTGTCTATATAGGACTCCTTGTGTGGCTAGTGTCCGCACTGAAAGAAGGAAGATTCGTCCTAGCATTCATCGCCATTGGTTTTGGCATCGGTGCCCTGTACTTCCATTTGCGCTTGAAGGTCAGAGCGAACGAACGTAGTGAGAGAGACTGATGGGATGGTTAATTCACCTAGCCCTTTATATTGGTGGGTTTTACACCTTGTTTGTCTTCCTATGGACAGCAGGTTTTGTACTGAGACAAGCCCTACAAGAAAAGCCCAAAAATAGACTCAACAGAGAGATTAGAGACCTAGAGCTGCATATTCACGCAGTTATTGCACTAGCTCCAATGTACTGGGTCTGTAACAGATCCTTTAAACCCTGGATAGAACAATATAAGTCGCTCAAGCAAAAGCGCGAGCGCCTAATAGAACTCATGAAGGCATTCGAATCCTCATGAGTTCTCAAGAAGAAAGCTCGGTGAATCAAGAGGAAGATTCACCGAGCTTCGGCGAGTATAACGAACAAGCCGCGCTTTGATAGCGCGGCCTTTTTTATTTTCAACAATTATTGTGCATATATCTTGACAGTAAATATAAGAGTTATATAATTTCGCACATGGCAATTGAGGAAAGAGAGATTTCTGGAGGATTGGAGACTCCTGACGAAGACTTACCACAGCGCATGGTTATTATTATGAGAGAGCTTAGAACGGCTCTTTCAATGAATGTTGCTCCAGATATAATACTTGTTCAAGATAGCTTGATTGCTGCCGGATTATGGTCAGATCAGGATACTTTATCCAGTTTAGAACAAGATCTACTTGAGTTAATCGGCATAATGGCAGAGGACCGAAGAACAGCACAGACAGTTGGTTCACGCCTTATGGGTGAAGTAAATATAAGAAAGATTTTTTAATCCTAAATTACAATACCACCACCCAGGCACTCATGCTCTGAATAAAATACTGTGGATTGGCCGGACGTCAGCGCACGCACTTCCTCCTCAAGCTCAGCTTCCCATTCTGAATTACTTAACTTGTTAAGTAATTCTACCCTGATTAACTTGCCCCGATGCCGCGTCCTAACGAACAAAGAATGAGGAACAAAAAATGAGAAATGGAGATTTTTTTTCGCTGCATCTTGTATTTGGCTGTCTTCGTTCTGAGTCGGAGGCTCATTGATCCAGTGGGCTGAGGTAAATTTAATTTTATTGCTCCAAAGTCGCTCATCTTGTAAATCTGTAGTCACATAAACTTCATTCTTTTTCATGTTTTTACCAGTAACATAAAACGGCAAGCCGCCACCAACTTCTAAGCCATGGCGCTGGCCAATTGTATAGAAAATCGCCCCATCGTGCATGCCAATTTCTTTGCCATTTTGATCTATAATTTTTCCAGGTTTTGATTCTACATATTGCTGCAGGAATTCTTTAATACCAACCTTGCCCACAAAACAAATGCCCATGCTTTCTTTTTTAGTTGCAGTTACAAGTTTGTGCTTTTTGGCTAGTTCCCTAACTTCTGGTTTAGTTAAGTCTCCAAGTGGAAAAATAGTTTTATCAAGTGCTTCTTTTTTAACGCGATACAAAAAGTATGTTTGGTCTTTATTGTCGTCTTTAGCCATGAACAAACGACCATCTTTTGTCCTGGCGTAATGCCCAGTTGCAACAAAATCTGCGCCGTCTTCTAAGGCTGTATTTAAAAACAATTTAAATTTAACTTCCTGATTGCACATAATATCCGGGTTTGGCGTGCGGCCAGCTTTAAATTCATCTAGCATGTAATCTACGACTTTGTGGCGGTATTCTTTTTCAAAATCGTACATTTTAAAATCAATTCCAAGTTGCACAGCAATGCGTTTAGCATCTTGATAATCGTCCATCCACGGGCAAGGCATACCGGGCAGATCCTGGCTCCAGTTTTTCATATAAACACCCACCACCTTAAAGCCCTGCTGCTTGAGCAATAAGGCAGACACGGAGCTATCAACTCCACCAGAAAGACCAACATAAACAGTTTTCACTTATAGTATTTTACCAAAACTATTGATAAAAATTAAATTTTATTTTATAATACTAGTAGAGACACTTCAAGAAAGTGTTCGTTCTGACCCAATCCAACCACGGGGGTTTCAATGGCCAGCAATATGGGCGATATTGGCTCGCAGGCGTTTTCCACCCGAGCACCGGAAGAAGACGTAGACCAAACGAACAAGCCGGTATTGACCACGCAGTCGGTTTCGACCGGCGCCGACATCTCTATCGCAGCCATCTGGATCAGTGTCTGCAGCCTGCTGGGCTTCCTGGCTTGGCTTCTCATCACGCATTTGCACGTCAACAGACAGGACGGGATCGGACTTGTATTCGCCTACTGTTTCTTCGCATTCATAGTAGGAATCTTCGCAGTCTGGGCCACTACCATCGTCCGCACTGGGAGAGAATAGCTCCGCACGATCTGCACGCTAAAGCGAACCTCGCTGGCCGGTGCGGTCGGCGGGGTTTTCGCTTTTTATAGTTTAAATACTTTATTAGGCCTAGGGCTTATGCCTGGGTGCAGTGCAAGGCGACAGCGAGCAGTGGACCAAGCCGTATTTAAATACGGTGAGGGAGCAGTCGCAGCTGGCAACGCAGCAATGCGCCAAGCATAAGTTCTAGAGGGGGCGTTCGCCGCGGCGAAGGCGCCCGCGGATTGTTGCTAGCTGATGTTGCTTACCGAGCCAAAAGGCCACAACAGTTAGTACTAATAAAATTAGCATAGGCCACCAAATAATAACTTTTTGGGTTTTGACTGTAACATTAGCCTGGTTACTAGACTTAGTGCTTTGTTGAATTGGCCCATTAGCTATGCCTACCACCTGCAAGAATGCAGAGGAGCCTTGAGAGTCGGTGACTTTTATAGTCACATTATAAACTCCAGATTGAGTATAGGTATGGTCTATATTAAATGCACCTGGCGCTGATCGACTTATCAGGACTGCTGGGCTCTTGTCTCCCCAGTCCACACTTAGCGCATACGGCCCAACACCACCACTTAATGTAATTGGCCAACTGAGGCTTTCTCCAGGATCGGCACCACGCTTAGCATAAGTAGTAGTAATTGTTGGTCTGGGCCCTGTTGATGGCACAGAATTATTGTGAGTTACGGTTACTGTCACCGAATCTGGACTTACCTGATTGTTCGCATTGTATTGTCTTGCAATAAGATCGTTCTGGCCATCAAATAAATCTACTTGTAGTGAATAACTACCGTTTCTACATACTGCCGACCCAGCAAAAACGTTATTTTTGAATATCTCTACTAAGTAATCTGCGCTACAGAACCCAGAAACTGTTATTGGCGAGGAGGTAAAAACCTGACCATTTCTTGGAATAGTAATCCCTGGCGCTGAAGAAGGCGGATTAGAAGGAATTTCTGCCTCAATACCCATAGAACCAGAATTAGACTGTTGCGCAGCCTGCACTGACGAAGAATTTTTAATCACGATCCCGTTCATAATCAAGATAGCTAAAGCAGCCAAGACTGCTATCTTGAGGGGATGTCGTACTTTTTTTTTCATTAATTAACTACCTTTTAGATCTTTTTGTGTGACGCCTGCTTTTTCTATATTTGCGGTAAGCTAATAGCGTAAGTACAACCAGAAGTACAAGCAGGCCAAGTATTGCTAGCAAGAACCCTCCTGTTACATACCAAAATGTCTTTTGACTTACTAAAACATCAGAGCCATCACTCACAGCTATACTGGCACTTACGGTATAGCGGCCAGGTTTATCAATATTCTTTATAGAATTAATGAACATGCGCTTTGACCCGGGCAAAACGTTAGAACGTGGTTCGTTATTATTTACTTCGTAAGAATAAATTTGCTTGCCCTCAGTATTGGTAATGACTACCTTACCAAAGGGCTGAACAAAAGAGTTGCCAAGATTATTAATTTCTACTCCCACTTTATTCGGCTTTTTAAAGAATATTGTTCCACTAGAGTCGTTATTGAATACTTTTAGCGCGCTTAGCTGTGCTCTTTCTTTAAGGTCACCCCTAATCTGAATTAAAACAATGGTCCCTACACTTGCAGATAAAGATACTTCTCCTTCTTTAGGAGCCGCACTACCAGCAGGAATCGCGCGATATCTAATTATTCCGTAATACGCACCAGGGGTTGCCCCCGCCGGTATAGTAATAGGCACAGAAACTTCTTTTTTTTCACCAACAGCTAAAGGAACATCGATTGGTTGTACAAATTTTTTGATGCTTGTGGGTAATTGGACTTTAGGGTCTGTGATAATTACTGGATTACCAGTATTGTTGTCTGATTTAAAATCATTGACATAAGCTTTAGCAGTTATATTGTTTTGTGTGATGTTTTTTATATTAAGTTTAAGTGTAGTAGCTTGACCCGGGTCTAGAGTCAATTGGTTATGCAGAGGAGAAATACTCAAGCCACTCCCCGGCGCATTAAGTACTGGAGGGGGTGTGGTAGCGGCCAATGCTTGTGTATTGCTAAAAATCGTGGCTAATGTAAGCACTAAAACAGACAACCGTTTGGCAAAATTCATCAAATTTCCTTATACCTTATTAAGCCTTAGTATAACAAACCTTACAATCAATATAAATCCACAGATTCCACACTCGAGCTAGTTTTGGTGCGCCGGCGAAGCACAGACCGAGCTGTATTTAAATACAGTGGGGGAGTACTGGAGCTGGCAAGTCAAAAGATGTGTGGCTTAGAATTGGCCGACGGCTAAATAGGTAACTGTGGTGGCATATATACCCGATGGCTGAGCAGAACTAATATTCACAATATAGGACGTTGTCATTTTATTAAAATCAGATGGCTTAATAGCCTGCGCTATAACATCACCATTTTGAAATTTGAACGTATTAGAAGAGTTATATCCAGCTTGCGGCGTGGCAGTTCCCGGTCCCTGGGGATCGGCACCTACTGCTGGAGTTGTATTTGCTCGCAAATTAAGTCCAAATTGACTCACCCCAGTTCTTGAAGTACTTGCAGAGTTTAGCGCTGCTATTGTGTTGTTACCTGATGTCATTGTGTTACCGAGGGTAAAGACGTTATAACCCGTAATACTATTAGTTCCGGCTGCGAATTCTGACGTTGCAGCTTTTGTTGAATTTGTGCTTAGCGTACCAAGATTAATACTGTTCCCTAATGCTGATGAGCAATCCTGCGCGACTGTTATGCCTACGCAAAGTTTTATGAATGGTGGCACAAAAGCCCCGATCTGGAACGGATTAATTGTAGCGAAGGCCACCGCACCATCATCATTATTTGGTCCCGTGGCATCCACAGTAGGATAAGTAGCGATCCTAACATAGGTTGTAGCATTAGGAGTCGAAGGATTGATAATATTATTAAAATTATAGGTGCTAGCTACAGCCGCACCAGCTGCCGGGGCTCGAGTTAAAATAATTTTATTTGTCGTGACGCTTCCTATACTAAATCCAGTGTTGCCGGTTTGCGACGCCAAGGAAGCCCCAGACGCGTCCATTCCAGCCGGAGCATTACATACCATAGGCAATAGTGCGCCTGCATCGCAGTAAAGCAGCATTATCGAACCCACCACACTTGTCGAAGGATAAGTAAACGAGAAATTATGGTTTGCTGTCGCTCCAACTATTGCAGTAGATATCTGAACCGAATGATTCTGCAAATGTAGAGCATGGCCTTTATTGGGCAATTGGCAAAGCACTATACAAGCTGTGGTAAGCAGTGCAACAAATAACCATTTGGGGTTCACAAACTTAAGCATTATGTTTAATTTTAACCCTTAGCACGTCAAATTTAAACTGCAGGCGTTTCGCACCACGCCACAGCAAGGCGGGCTTTGCCAGGCTTGTTTGATGTGGTGCTACGAAAGGCTTAGTAGGTAGGGACGGCGATGAAGTCAGCTTGTGCAGCATAAAGTCCAAATGGAGTAGTGATCATTGGATGAGAAGCGAATTTTAGGATTAAAGCCTCGTCATCAATTACCGTAGAAGAGCTGGCGATCTGCACAACCGTACCATCTTCTTGCCAAGCATAGCCAGCATTAGTTGCACCGGAAACTCCGCCAGCATCGGTTGGATAAGTATTGCCACCGGTACCGTCATAATTTGAGGCGCGAGTAACATGATAAGTACCGCTGCCGAATGCACAAGAGTAGGCTGTAGTACTTCCACAGTTAATGGCTGCAATTGTCATGCCAAATTTTTCTGTAGTATCAGTAGTAGCATTGAATACGCCCTGTGTAGCACCTTGTGAGTTAATACACTGATCGGTATTATCGGTTGATGGGTTGGCGTCAGCTGTACAAGTTGCGCCACTAATACGCAGAGCGCCTTTGTGGTTAGTGCCTGATTGTTGAATGGCATCATAAGAAACTGTTGCGCCACTGGCAGCATTGGTTCTAATCATTGCTATACCATTTCTACTGTCACCACCATTTGTAGCTACCGGCGAAACGTTGGTTGCACTCGTATCTAGAGTACCTATATTAAGGGATGTGTTGCCGATTGCCGTACAGTCGGTACCCGTACTTGTGGTGGCATCATCTACAGTTGTAGCGCCAACACAGAAATTAAGCACTTCAGCTACCGCAGCGTTGACAGTAAGAGTCTGAACTGTTGAAGAAGCAACCGTACCCGTATCGGTAGTTGTGCCTACTGTATATGTAGCATTTGTATAAGTTGTCATTCTAATAAAGAATGTGCAGTTGGGATTGCTTGAGCAGTTAGTAGCATTAGGGTTGGTTACACCCGTAATCACTATTCTGTGATTAGAAGAAGTGTTTTCTGAGCTGCTAGCACCGCTTCGGCTAAGACACAAGATACTGTTGCTGGTACCATCACAGTCATTCGTATTGGTTGTATCTTTGGTAAAAGATGTAGTGTCTTGCCAGTTTGTTAAAGTGTATCCACCGGAACTAGCCCAGCTAAATCCCGTAGGGGCCGTGCAAGTGCCAACGGCTGTGGTACATGTCTGAAATTTCATAGCTTTAACTATATGCGTGGAGCCAAATTTAAATCCATTAGTAGAGTCACCAATGGTATAAGTAACACTGGTTGCAGCCGGCACAGCCGAACTTATAGATAATGAGCGGTTAAGGATTTGGGCGGCATCTGCTTTAGGTGCTAATAGTAAAGGAGTAAGAGTGCCAACTATCATTAACAGCACTGCAAGAACAGATAAAGATTTTTGGGAAAATTTTGCAGATAAATGTGATTTTTGTTTTATCATTTTTTTAATTTTTTAGTTACTTATGGTCAAAGTATAACATGCTAAAGCTTTTTGCAATAATTTTTCTAGTAAAGTTATCCACAGGGCCACAAATCTTGATATGGCGAAATGGGGATATTCTCCTCTTCTTCGTTCAAGGTTTGTAGCCCTGCAGGCAACCTAGCTTTAATATGTGGCCACCACCACCAGATCGTGAACCATCGAGTAGGCGCCGGCTTTGGTAATGCTTCCAATGTTCCCAATATAAGAGATAGTGTAAGAGGTTTGCCCCCAGCCACTAATACTCCCACATGTACCTGAAGTACCGGTGCATGCTACAACATCTCCCACCCCATACTTAAACTGGTTTGTCGTGCTGTATCCTGGAGCGGCTATGCCACTAGCAAAAGTTGAGTCAGGCTGCAGAGTGGGGTCGGCTCCAAAAGAAACCGGAGTAGTATTTGCGACCAAATTCATGCCAAACTCTTCTGTCCCTACAATTGGCGCTCCAAGAGTAGTTTTTGCGGCTAATGTATCGCCAGTGGCGGTTTGGGGCGGCTGCGAAACTGTTTGAACAGTATATCCACTGTCCGTATAAGCTCGGATCGTAAATGTAGCATTGCCCGTCTTAGTAGAACTATCATCTAGCGTTCCTAGATTAACTGAAGAAGTGTTAATAGTCATTTCAAGAAAAGGTTCGTTAGGAGCTAAGAATCCGGAATACGCTTGATAAGTTGAACTGCTTCCATAGCCCACACCCAACGCACCTACGCTTGACTGAGCCTTATAATGGCCTGAAGCAGCATCTAGCTCGCCACCGCTACCGAAAAAAGTTTCTTCTGCCTTATAGTTCGGTGATGTATACTGCGCAAAAACATTGGACCCGCAAATAAAAGACAGCAATAGCGCAAATACTAAGCTTAAAAGAACCCTCTTCATCAGGATAATTATAACGCTTAGCGTTCAAAAAATGTAACGCCTTCGTTAGAAAAATAAAGGCATACAGCCTTGACACTTAAATTGCTTTAAATGAATCGCCAACTTGCATGAGCGTATCGCTATTGGGATCAATCTTTTGATTTTGATAAATAATAATATAGTTAGCTGTTGTGCCATTGTCTCGCTTTAATTTCAAGTTATAATCTCCTCCAATTTGAGAAAATACTACTCTAAACTGCCCTTGGTCTGGGTCACACAAAAGTGTAGCACCGCTAATCTGGCGCGTGGAGACTCTATGTATTTCTCCCGGCTTATAACTTGTACCGCAGTGATCACTTACTTGCGACACCTTAAAAGTTTTGCCATCATCATTTATTTCAATGGGGAGTACTCTAGAAGCAGCTAAATCAAGTGGCGGGGGGGTAGTATTGATATAAACAATTAACTGATGTTGTACTAGGGTGCTTTTTGGTAAGTATTTTTGAAAAACAAACTTATTAGCCGTACTTTGAGAATCGATAAAATTCCAAGCTTCAGAATCTTTAAAACTAAAATATGCCGTAGAAAAATTTTTGTCTTCAAAGGTAATTTTTTTAATAGTTGTTTTAGTGGTAGGCGTCTGAGGATTTTGTTTTTTGTGGTAAAAGTCATACAAAAACACACCGCTTCCTAAAACCACAACAATTAATAATATTAGCAATAATTTTAAATGCCAGGTAAAGCGCTCTCTTTGTGAAATATATTTGCCTGTGCCAAGCTTGTATTTTTGTTTCATGAGAATTTAAGACTTCAAATATATCTTAACAGATATTAAAGCACCGTAAGGGGTTTACGGTTTTTAAGCTTACGCTTATAGTATAGATAAGCAGAAAAAGAAACTTAGAATTATGCCCAATGATAAAGACAAGAAGGTCGACAATGATTCTCTGGAGGGATCTTCCAGCGTTGTTGAGTCTGATAAGTCTGAGGCGCCAGCTTCGCAAAACCCCTTAAATGATGATGCTAGTTTAAGTGAACCTGAACCTAGCGAACCAGAACAAAAGCCATCGCGTGCTAACAGAATGAGGCGTATTGTTAGCTTCGCGAATTTATATTTTGTCATATTCTTACTCTTAATTATTATTGCCCTTGGATCAATTTTTGCTGCTGTAAAGTTTAATAAAAGCCCCAACAGTCAATCTACTAAAACACAGTCGCTAACGGATAAGCAGCTGGCCGATGTCAAAAGCAGCACAACCTTGGTTGGCGATGCTCAGCAAACTCTAGACATTCAAGGTAATTCTATTTTTGAAGGCCAAGTTTTGATGCGTAATAATCTAGATATTGCTGGGTCTATCAAAATTGGCGGTAGTTTATCTTTACCATCAATCACTGTTGGTGGCACGAGTAACTTTGGTCAATTGCATATTAACGATCAATTATCAGTTTCTGGGAACACTATTTTACAAGGCAGCCTCACCGCACAAAAAGGAATTACGGCAACGGGAGCCTCTAGTTTTGGCACTTTATCAGCTTCGCAAATCAACACCTCAAGCTTGCAAATAAACGGAGATTTTGTAGTTAGTCGTCACATAAATGTTAGCGGCGGAACACCTGGGCGCAGTAACGGCTCAGCGCTAGGAGGTGGAGGTACCGCATCTGTAAGTGGTACAGATACCTCTGGGACTGTGACTGTTAGTACAGGTGGTTCGCCACCAGCTGGCTGTTTTATAACAATCAACTTTACCCAAAAGTTCAACACAACGCCCCATGTAATAATTAGTCCAAGTAACAGCAGCGCAGGGTCGCTTGATTATTACACTAATCGTTCAAATACCAATTTTAGCGTTTGCACCGCCAACTCTCCATCCGCCTCTACAACCTATTTATTTGACTACATTGTTATTGACTAGATACTAAATATACCCATAAAAACGCATACCCGCCAAAATACATGCTATGGTTATTATCCACCCATAAATTACGAACTTTCTTTTAGTTTTGCTTGGGTTACTAGAAGTGTTGACTTTATAAGAGACGGTCTTTGTGGCCCATAGAATAAATGTGGCAGGAATGCCTATCAAGGCAATTTGAGCGGCCACTAGGGCTCCCCCTACTTCTCCTAAAGTTACCAGCGGTATGCATATTAATACTTCTACTACCAAAGCTATGATGTAGTTTTTGTGTTTCATTTTTTAATTATACGTCTAAAAATACTGTGACACGGTCGGATTTTACATGCATTACTCCGCGGTTAACTTTTAAATTAAAGTCTGGCTTATTAGGTATTCGAATATTAATAGTACATGGTACTAAAAGGCTCATGAAGTTTTTATGATGCGGCAAAATATCAAATGGCCCTGTGCGGTTTACTGCAGACAGGCTATAGGCATCGGCATCAAAATATACCCTAAACGGCGCATAAACTTTGATATGCATTTGAGGCTTGTCTGGCATCAACTCTCCTTGTTCAAAATATCTTCTACGCCTTTAAGTGTGTCTTCCCGACTAACATAATTGCCTTTTTTATTCATGATCTCTTCCGTGACATACATATCTTGATTAAAAAATTGGATTAAATTTCTTGCTTTGGCAAAGTCACTACGGTCCTGTGGACTAAGTTCGTTCTCACCAATGATTGCAATGATGCTTTTTAGAGATTCGTGCTTTTGAATAAGCTGCTGCACCCTAACACTTAAATAATAATGCCGCTCGCCGACAATATCAGGAGCCAACAAGCTTGAATTTGTGCGAATCAAATCAACCGCAGGACGAATACCCTGCTCGGCTACCTTGCGCGACAAAACAATAGTAGCATCAAGCTCGTGCGATATCATTTGCACAGCCGGATCCGATAAATCATCAGCCGGCACATAAATAGTCTGCACAGCCGTTATAGAACCATTTTCATTCGAGCTCAAGCGATCTTGCAAAAGCTTTACATCAGAAAATATAGTTGGCTCGTAACCGCCTTCGCTAGGGATTTGTTCCAAAATTGTTGAAAGTTCATTATGTGCCTGAACATAGCGATACATATTATCTGCAAAGAACAGAATGTCCTTCTTTTTTTCGTCTCTAAAATATTCTGCAGAAGCTACAGCACTCATACCCACCAAAACACGCTGCACGGGATTTTGGTCCATCTGGCCAAAAAACATACAGGTATTTTTTAGGAGATCTCTACTTTTTAATGTCTCATATAGTTCGTGACCCTCACGAATGCGCTCGCCAATTCCAGCAAAAAAACTTAAACCTTCATCAGCCTTAGCGACGTTGTGAATAAGCTCCATAGTGAGTACAGTTTTGCCCACACCAGCACCACCAATAATGCCAATTTTGCGCCCTTTAACAAATGGCGTAAAGAAATCGATAACTTTAATTCCAGTTTCTAGAATATCGGCTTTAGCCCCCCTAAAGGATGCTGGCTGGGTAGGTCTTTGCAAGACATTTTTATACTTTACAGACTTAGGGTCTGGCGGTGCTATGCCATCCAGTGGTCTGCCCAGCGCATCCAAAACCCTACCAATAGTTACTTCACCAACTGGAACCTCTACGCCCTGCCCGGAGGTATCAACCTTCATATTCTTTTGAATAGTGCGGTCAGAAAATACACTTAGGCAAATAGCAATGTTGTCTGGATTTAAATGGTCAACCAGCAAAATACTACGACTTGGGTTTTGTACAACCACTAACTCCCCAATATCTGGGCCATTTTGATCAAATTGAACAAGGACCACTAAATCCCTAACTGCTCTAACGACTCCAGTACTCATAGAGCTGCCCCCCTGAAGCCGTTAATAAGTTCTTTTAATCTTTCGTCTTTTATATAACGCTTGGCTCTTGAATAAAGAACATTAAGATCAGAAAAACTATCATCGGCTTTGTCATGTGCTGCAGTCATAGCCCTAAACCTACTAGCATATTGCGCAAGCTTAGACTCTAGAATAACTTCTGCTAATGTTATTTGCATCATAGAACGTTCTAAATGATCAATAACTTCATAGGTACTAGGTTCAAAAATGTAATTATGCTCAGTTATTAAATCTGCACCCTTTTCAACATTCTTACCACGCTCAGAAACTGCATTACTTAGTTTAATTTTTTTAACTTTTTGCTTAGTTAAAGACACATAATTTTGATAATAAACTACAGTCGAAGCATATTTTTGCAACTCGGCCACTACTGGCAAAACGTTTATATTACGATCTTGTTCTGGTAGTTTAAAGCTTTTAGCGTACCTAACACCGCGTTGAGTTAGCTGTACAGCGCCATGATGACCAATCACTATAATGTCACTCTTCTCTGGATCATATTCTTTGAGTGCTTCGTCTAGAAGTTTTTGGTCAATGTCGCCACTAAAACTACCCTCGGATGTTATGAGAATCATAAGCTCTTTTTCTATAACTATTTCTACTGATTGACTACGACCAAAATGGAAAAGTTCATCAACTCGAATTTGACTATATATCCGCCACAGCTCACCAAAAAATTGTTCACTCATAAACACTTGATCTTTGATTTGAGATATCCGCATACTGGCTATACCCTCAAAAGCACTTGTAAGTTCCACCATTGTCCCCATAGCGTCGCGGTCACGAGCTATTTCATTAAGCTGTCTCATTTTGCAGCTCCTTTTGGCAAGGTCTGGTCTTTAAGTTTTTTTAGTGCAGGTTCATAATCTTCTTCGCTCTTAACGTCTGCTGCAATACTTAAAACCGCATTTTTTAATTCTGGAATTCTTATACCTATACTTGCTGCTGGATCTAAAACCGTATCAATCATTAGCTGCTGAGCTACAAGGCTATAAGTTTCGCCCGGTATTTGCGTCATCAGAGCATGAAGTTGATTACCTAGAGTTATATCCTTTTGTGCTTGTAGTGCCAATTCTGTACCAAAGCGTGAGAATTCTTGGGCTCGAGAAAATGAGGTTAAAGCTTTAAATACATCAGCATTTTGTTTTTTTTGCCGATTATTATGCCCTCTTGCACCCACACGAGTCACACTTAGCCCAACATTAACTGCTGGCCTTAGACCCTTTCTAAAAATCTCCATATCCAAAATCCACTGGCCATCAGTAATAGACATTACATTAGTTGGGAGATATGCAGTAATATCTCCACTATCGGCCAAAACCATCGGTATAGCTGTTAAGCATTTGTGGTTTTTATTAAGTCTGCCAGCTCGCTCAAGCAAACTAGAGTGAGCATGGAACATATCGCCTGGATAAGAGTCGCGCCCTGGACTGACTCCTGAGAGAAGAGAAATTTCCCGGTAAGCATGAGCATGAGTAGTTAAATCGTCATAAATAATAATTGTGTCTGATCCCATGACTTGCCATAAATACTCAGCCATCGCACATCCCACATAGGGCGCCAGATAACTCATAACCAAAGAGTCAAAAATAGTCGCTACTATAACTATTGCCTTTTCCATAGCACCATTTTCGCTAAGTCGAGTTAGCAGATTATCAATATCGGATCGGCGCTTAGCTACTAACACATAAACTACCAGTTGATCTGTGATACGTTGATTAATAGCAATCTGTGCGCCAAGTGTAGATTTACCTGATTTACTGTCACCTAGCATTGCCAGCCTCTGTCCTCGTACAATAGGAAAAAGTGTATCAATAAGAGTAATACCGGTTTCAAGTTGCTGATTTAACATTTCTCGCTCGTAGATAGGTGGCGCGCCGTTAAAAACAGGCCAAGTAGCATCCGCTGCTATTGCACCCTTACCATCAAGCGGCTTACCAGTTACAGAGATCACGCGCCCTACAAAGTCTTTACCAACTTTTGCAACTAATTGTGATGCCTGAAGAACGGCTACCATACCAACCTTCAGTGGCGTCGTTCCGAGATGCAAAACTATTACATGGTCCTCTAAAATATGTTGAACAAAACCCTTACTACCATCTTCAAAAACAACCAAAGCGTGCAAATTTACAGGCTGCAAACCCTTTACTCTAATTAAAAAGCTATTAACACCAATAACCTCGCCTACGGGATTACCGGTTTCTACAAACTTCTGAAAATGTTGTTTAGAATTAGCATCCATTATTGTTTTTTTGTTGCCACATCAATTAATTGCGCTAGATACTCATGCTGTTGATTCAAATGTTCTCTTAGACTCATATCAAAAACTTTATTATTCGTTCGAACAATACAACCCGCAGCAATTGTTGGCTGCAAACCTACCTGCAACAATAGTTGAGGATGAATATTTGCCCTAAACCACGTAAGAATTTTTTCTAAAGCACTAGGTGAAGGCTCAGCAGCAAAACTAATATGTACTAACGGGGCATTTTTTTTAACTTGCTCTATTTGCTTATAAAGATTTTTACGATGTTCTTCTTCTAGTAGATTATAGTTATTATCTTTCGCGATTTGTTCGAGAGAACGTGTTAACTTAGGTAATTGCAGCGCTGTTCCAGCAGGACGAACCTTGGCTGCAATAAAAAAATCGTCTACTTCTTTAAGTTCACGCAAAATCCGATTAATATCAATCTGATCTATTATATTCAGAGGTAGTTTTATTTCCATACCCAACCTCTCAAGCTCCTCTCTTTATGTCTTCAATCATGGCTGTTTTATTAGTCTCAAGCTCTGCCATGATGTATTCCAACTGGTCAGATAAATCAATTTGGTTACCAATTGCCTTAAGAACGTAGTGATTAACAATCCCGGTCATCTCTTTCTCAAAGCCCTCAATAATATGCTTCTTTTGTTCTTCAGACTGCGTTAAGAGTTGCTGTTCCAAAAGCGCACGCTGCTGTTCGATTGTAGTAATTGTCTTTTCTATAGAGTCAAGAGCTAGCTGCTTAGCATCAACAATTGATTGTTCGTATTTTTTAAATTCCTCCTGAAGTGTGCGAGTAATTTCGGCTCGCATGTAGTCGTTAAGCTGGCTGGTAGTCTGGCGCAAGTCTTGCTGCAAAAACATAGCGTTTTCGCCAATAATTTTTTCAAAGTGCAACCGACCACGATTTCTTAACTCTTCTCGGAATTCATTGTTAAAGATATGCTCTACATCAGTATCGGCATTTTTTTGAAGATCATCTGTTAGCTGTTTGTTCTTTGACTGGGAGTTAGATCCTCCGCTTAATCTCATGGCAACCCAAATAAACGCAAAAGTTGCGCTCAAAAGCGACCCTACTACCAAAATTAGCCCACCAACATTCATATACTGCTTACCCTTATAGCCTTAGTAGTAAATATACCCCAAACATGCCAACTATGAAAACCAAAACGGCCACTGATATTACCTGAAACAAACCGTTTAAAATAGATTTTTTACTTAAAGGATTACGCCCAATAGCCGTTATGCTACTCTTCACCCCTACCAGCAAGACACTTAAAGCAATGATAGCCGATACCGCAAACACACTCAGAGCAACATAAATTCTAAGCGCAGAAATATTTTTACCAGCTATAGCCTCTCCAAATCTTTTAAGCGGTGCAGGTATGGCGAGGTAGTCTTTAACTAAGGGATTCCGACCAGGGATAATACTCACATTTATGCGACCAATTTTATACCCTTCAGTGGTAGTGGTTATAGTTTGAGAGCTACCATCAAAATTTGCGTCGGCCTTCCCAAGAACTGTTGGCTGGTCTTTGGCCTTTTCTCCCACACCATTAACAGACGATACAGATATATAATCACCTGCTTTAATAGCACCATTTTGAGTGCTTACTAGAGTTGGATAACTACCGCCGGTAGACACAAAAACTTGCTCGCCACTTTTTTGCACTGTAAAGGGCGCTTGAGCAGGGTCAATGACTACACCATAGATTTTTGTTGGGTCTTTCTCTGTTGCAGTCTCAACTGTATCGGTCGCTTTACCGCTAAGAGCCACTATAAGACCTGGCTCGAGCGTCCCCTTTGCTTTAAAGCCCCTAACAACAGTATCTGCATGAGCAATTGAGCCGAGCACAGCAAAAGCTAGCAACAGGAGTGCAAGAGCCGGAAGTCCCCGCCACGAGCTTCGCACCACGCCAATCCAGTCCAAGCAAAGCTTGGTCTGCTTTGGCGTTCTTGGCATCATCTGCAATTTTCTTCTCCGGTACTCCTTCAACGTATGCATATACACCTCAGTCTGTTCCTCGAAGAGAAATTGCACCTGACGCTCAAGTGCGAATCTCGTGTCATATAGGTTTAAGTATAGCGCTTTTGCTTTTAAAACTCACCCCTAAAATAACTCCTATGATATTGCAGAATATATAATATTAGTTTATAGTATAGTTTAACGCGGGATATTTAGGCCCGTAGCCCTTTCAACTAAAAAGGATGTGATTATTGTGAGCGATCTGATATGCAGTAAGCCACCCAGGGAAGTCAACAAGCCAGTTCCAAAACAATCGCTTGCCCTAGTACTTCTCCAACTCATAGGGATTATAGCTCTTTTCGGAAGTCTCTTTTGGGCATTGGCAGCATTCACCGCATGGCCTGACCCAAATTTGGACAAGCCATACTGGAACGGCCAGTATCTACCTGGATCTTACAAACTCAATGATTTTCTGGCGTCAGAAGGCCTAGATCTCAGCAAGAGTCTTCCACTGGGGTTCAGCCCGGCAGATAATTTGGAGAGTGAAAAGCCAGCTTTTAACCTGCTAGGCACAAACGGCACGACCGTACGCCTTAGTCTGCAGTGGCGCGGCAATGGATATGTAGTGGATGTGCCTGCAAGCGATGTGACCATTCGACTAGACGCGGCCAACACTATTCGAGTGAATATGGTCTCGAATAAAGAGACGACTCAGCACAAAAGACGTTTTGTGGCTGTCAGGCACAGCTCCACTTTTACCAACATCTTCTTCTTTCATCACTGGAGCAAAAAGGTGGAATATACTCCTATAACCTCTACAGAAACATGGAAGAGAATGCAGCACCTTGGAGTGGGAGAGTTCTTCTGGAAGAATAGAGGATTGATCCGCTCAATCACCATCACATTGACGCCGCAGGCATATGAGCAGTATGCGACGCGCTTGCCGCTAAACAGTTAGTCCGTTTGTAAAAAGAAGCGGACGGGCGAGATCAATCTCGTCCGTCGCCGCTCTCTAGCCAAGCGGGCTTTTTTATTTGCTTAATAAAGTCTTTAGAGTTTTAACTGTTTTTAAGATGTCCTTTTTAGTAGTTTGACGCCCCATGCTAAAGCGCAGACTAGATCTTGCTAATTCGTCACTTAAGCCAATTGCAGAAAGTACATGAGAAGGTCTAGCACTACTGGCACTGCAAGCACTACCAACAGCGCACTGAACACCACGCTCATCCAGCTCCATCATCAAACGTTCGTTATCAACTCCTGGAAATGTAATGTGCAAAATGTGTGGGGCTTGATGTTTTTTTGATCCATTAATCTGAGCTGCTGGGATATTTTTCTCCAGCTCACTTGCAAAAAAATCTCGTAGTTCTTTAGTCCTTTTTGATTCTTTATCGCGTGTTTTTTGAGCAATATCTAAAGCCCTTGCCAATCCAACAAAACCAGACACATTTTCAGTCCCCGACCTTAACCCGCGCTCTTGTCCACCACCTAAGACTAATGGTGTAAGTTCAATGCCAGCCCTAACGTATAAAGCACCAGTCTGCTTAGGCCCATAGATTTTACCACCGTTGATACTCATTAAGTCCACGCCCAATCGAGAAATATGTAGATCAAAGAAATTGCCAGCTTGCGCGGCGTCGGTATGAAGATAAATTGGCAATTTATTTCCCTTCTTTAGACGTTCACTCCGCACCGCATTTATAATTTTTGCAATATCGCGCAGTGGTTGGATTGTACCGAGCTCATTATTTACATACATCACACTGATAAGCACAGTCTTACTAGTAATTTTTTTCTTTAAGTCGTTAAGGTCAACAATCCCTTTTGAGGTAGATGCGATTTTGTTGCACTTATATTCTTCCGCTGGAGCAATTACTGAATCGTGTTCAACTGAGCTTACTAATATTTCTCCGGTTGAAAACTTTTTCATTATTCCAGATATTGCTAAATTATTAGCTTCTGTGGCCCCGGCTGTAAAATAAATCTCACTCGGCCTTGCGCCTAACCAACTCGCAACACTTTCCCTTGTCTCATTTAAATCCTGACGCACCGCACGGCTAGCTAAGTAAGTAGCAGACGGATTATAAAATTTATCCGTAAAATAAGGCTTCATCGCAGCTATAACATTTGGATCCATTGGTGTCGCCGCTGCATAATCCAAATAGATAAATTTCATATACTGAATAATTCCTCGGTGTTTTTAGTTGTGGTCGCAGCTAAATCTTCTAGTTTTTCGCCATGCAAATTAGCTAAAAATTCGGCAGTTGTGACTACATGTTTCGGTTCGCATCTTTTACCGCGGTATGGTTTTGGCGTTAGAAATGGCGCATCGGTCTCAAGTAGCATTTTATTTAATGGAACTTTTTTGGCAGCTTCTAATTGTCTTTCGTCTTTCGTAAAAGTCATTATGCCATTAAGCCCAACATAAAATCCGCGCTCCAAAATTTCATTTAGTTGTTCTTCGTGAGCACTAAAACAATGGACGACACCCTTTATATCTGGGTATTTATCGATGATTTTCCAAAAATCTTCCCAGGCGTCACGCACATGGAACACAAACGGCAACCCAGTTTTAGAGCCCCATTCAAGTTGCTTACTTAAGACGTCAATTTGTTTTTGGCGTGAGGTATATTCATGAAAATAATCTAACCCAATCTCACCAATAGCAACGACTTTGTCAGAATTACTTAACTTGTTAAGTAATTCTATAGCCTCAGGATTGTCCAAAAAATCTGCCCCATCATGCGGATGCGCGCCTATGGTTGCCCAGATATTGTCATGCCTTAATGCAAAGTCTACTGCTTTTTGACTATCTTCTAGGCTGACACCAACGCAGATTATCTTGTTAACTTTGTGAGCATGTGCGTCTTTAATAACCTGTTCCACGTCAGGCAAGTAATCATCGAAGTGCAGGTGAGCGTGTGTATCTACAAATTGCATAGAATCTATTTTGTGTTTTGTGCTTCTTTAGGTTGCTCGGTTTTAGGCTTTCCAGCACATTGGGATCCTAAGCTTAGAATTCCACGTGGACAAGTTGTCGCGG